>Ga0185299_10000130_pt1 | contig 240171 bp, 213 predicted proteins | sample PaiPotPPA55metaG_FD_128002 | JGI IMG/M metagenome (GOLD analysis project Ga0185299, IMG submission 128002) | Iron sulfur acid spring bacterial and archeal communities from Banff, Canada, to study Microbial Dark Matter (Phase II) - Paint Pots PPA... ...
ACCGGCGAATGGGCGAATGGGCGAATGGGCGAATGGGCGAATGGGCGAATGGGCGAATGGGCGAATGGGCGAATGGGCGATTGGGCGATTGGGCGATTGGGCGTGATTCGGCGGACGGTGCGATATCGCCCATCACAAGGGCGAAAAACTCGGCGCGCCGAGGATAGACCTACTTTCAAACGGATCAATCCCGCCGGTTTTGAGCCGCAACCCCTGAACTGTTTTCGCCTAACGTTTGGCCGATGGCCATGTTCGCCGATTCGCCCACTCGCCCACTCGCCCATTCGCTCTTAGGGCGTCTGCGCTCCGTTTGCCCCCACGTACACCGCGTACAACGACGTAGTGCCGGTGATAAACAACCGGTTCCGTTTCGGTCCTCCGAAAGTCACATTTGAGACTGATTCGGGTACCTTGATCTTTCCGAGCAATACCGCGTTTGGATCAAAACAGTGCACTCCATCGCCGGCGCTAGTCCACACGTTGCCCTGCGTATCCAAACGCAACCCATCCGCTGCGCCCGGAGAAATTTCTGCGAAAACCTTGCCAGTACCTAAGCCCTTGCCGTCGGCTGTAACCGGCAAAACCCGTATGTGACGTTCTCCATTGATTTTGTGGGATATACCGGTATCCGCGATATAAAGCAGCGATTCGTCCGGAGAAAAAGCGATCCCATTCGGCTTATTAAAATCTTTCGATACAACCGTGAGCTCGCGAGTCTTTGGATCCAGGCGAAACACGTAGCAGCCGCCGTATTCGCTTTCTTCGACATGTCCTTCGTAGTCGCTCAAGATTCCGTACGACGGATCGGTAAACCAGATCGAGTCATCGGATTTCACGACCACATCGTTTGGCGAGTTCAAGCGGTGCTCACCGAAGTGATCCACCAAAACAGTGATAGAGCCATCTGGTTCCGTGCGTGTCACTCGGCGTGTCCCGTGTTCACAGGTGATGAGCCGGCCTTGCCGGTCCCGAGTATTGCCGTTGCTGTTGTTCGAAGGCGCCCGGAAAACGCTCGCCTGCTCTCCTGCCCATCGCATCATCCGGTTATTCGGAATATCACTCCAAACCAGATAATCCCCGTCGGCAAAATAAACCGGCCCTTCAGCCCAGAGACAACCTTGGCAAAGCCGCTCCACCCAACAATTCGGGAGGGTCAGATATAAAAAACGTTCGTCGTAAACTTCAAAATCGTTGCGAAGTCCGGAGGTGAGAAGCATAGGGGGAGGAGTTCAGGAGTTCAGGAGTTCAGGAGTGCAGGAGTGCAGAAGTTCGGCGGTCAGGGGAATATAGGAATTCAAGGAGCTGCCAAGCGCAAGCAAATGCCTTCTAAAAGGAGTTCAGCACTTGGGCGGTCAGGCGGATTCGGGAATTCGACGAGGTTGCAAGCGCAAGTAACGTCCTTCGCGGAAATCGGGCCGAATTAAATCTTCTGCGCCACAAACTCGACGATCACATTTTCGCCGAGCACGCATGGAGTCCGACATTCTGAACTCCTGAACTCCTTTTCCTAAACCAGCCTTCTATCACCCAGCTCCTGCTTCAAATACGCATAGTAGATCGGCGCCACCGCGAGGCCGCTAAACCCGAATGCGGCTTCCATAAAGAGGATTGCAATCATGATCTCCCATGGGCGGGCTTTTATCTCGGAACCGACGATCCTGGCGTTCAAGAAATACTCAAGCTTATGGATGACGACGAGAAAGATCATGGAGATCAACGCCGCCAAAGGGGAAACCGACAAACCTGCGACCACGATAAACAGGTTCGACACAACGTTGCCGAAGATCGGGAGCAGTCCGCAAAAGAACGTCACCACCACCAGAACCTTTGATAGCGGAAGATTGATCGCGAGCGACGGTAGCAAGATCAGTAAGAAGATCGCGGTCAACACGGTGTTGATGGCCGAGATCCGGATCTGGGCAAAGACGATATGGCGGAAGGCCTCAGCAAATCGTGAGACTCTCTCAATCACGGCCGCCGCCAGCGGTCGTTGCAGCTTGCCCGGCGCGATTTGAAACAGGGACACCAGCGCACCGATCACCATGCCGATGAACCCGCGCACGAAAAGATGTAGTGTCTCTTTGCCAAAGTTTTGCACCTCGCGGGAATGTTGGTCGAGCCAGCTGGAAACAAAGGTCCGCAGATCATCGACCGTACCGGGCAAATATTCTTGGACGGCAGGCGGGAGCTTACCTCGGGCATCGGTCAAGATGTGCTGTAGTCTTTCCGAGAAGATCTGAGGGCTGCCGGCATCGCTCCTCAAAAACGCAACGGTACCCGCAATTGCTCCCGTCACGACCGCAATAGTCAGGATTGCCAGACTAACGGCGGCGAATCCGCGTGACCAACGATTGATCAAATGCCGTTCGATGAGCGGCGCGATGAGCCCGATCAGCTCGTAGACCAAAAAAGCACCCAACAACGCCGACACTAAATGCAGAACCACAATGGCCAACAGCGCTAAAGCCGCTAATATCCAGGACGCTATCACTGGCGCTGTGACCGGTTCTTCAAACCCAGCCGGTGGCTCACCCATCGTTTCAGCCGGACGAACAGTCTGACTCACAACTGCAAATCTCAATCGCTAGGGGCGAATTGCAAATTGCTCAATCCTCCGCTGAACGGCCGGTGATTCGTTCCAGCCAAGATCGGGGCTTCCGGGCTTCCGATGCTACTACCAATACTGGACGCGAGACCCAATTCACCAACCGCCGGGTCATATTGCCGAGCAGATAATCGCTAAATACATCCCGGCTCGGCTTCGATCCCAGCACCACCAGATCATAATCGCCGGCTTCAATCTCGGCGGCGATCTCTGCATCGACCAAGCCAGACCGGACGCGGACATCGGTTGGGACCCCGGCCGCTTCGATCATCTCCTTTTCGGTCCGCAGATTCTGTCCGAGCACTGAGTTGGACGCCAGCAGGGCGGCGACATCGACCTCAGGCGCCAGCCGATCGGAGATCACGACCGGAGGTTCAGGAAAAACATTAAAAAGCGTGACCGAGGCGCCCAAGTCCCGGGCTAAAGCAATAACCAGTCTTACGGCGGTCTCAATGTAGGTGGCGCCGCCACTGCAAATCAGAATCCGGCGAATTTCCGGACGCGGCACCGGCACCACCAGAACCGGACGGACCAGTACCTCGATAATCTCGTACGCCTTTTGAGAAAGCACGGACACCTCGCCGCCGTGCTTAGCTTCACCGCCAATGACAATCAAATCGTAGTTACCTTGAACCGCTCGCTTCTCGATCTCAGAACTCGGATCGCCATGTTTAGAGAGAATCTCGACATTAACTCCCTCGGCCAAAAAAACATGTTCCGTTTGCCGAAGCGCTTCCAGTAAGGAGATCTCATCGGCTGCAATCTCAGTCACCCCGAAAATAGTCACTTCGGACTTGGTAGCAGAGGCGAGCTTCAAGCAAAGCTGAACCGCGTTACCAGATCGCTCAGTGCCTTCAGAGCAAAGCAGAATTCTCATCGAGTGCTCGGTTAGGAATGGTGGCCTGTAATCAGGGCATTTGCCACCAGGATCGCGCCCAATAGAGGCAAGGGAGCAAATGCCAGCCGAATCCAAGGCCCGCTGAAATATTGGGTCAATTTAGCCCCAAGTTGGGCGCCGGCGGCAGCCCCCGTGTGCATTACCAACGCCACCAGAATGTCGACATTGCCGTTCATGGCGTGCCGGGCGGCGCCATAACCAGCCGAGATGATGATTTCAAACAGGTCGGTGCCCACCGCGATATGGGTAGGAATACCGAGAAGATAAACCATCGCCGGCATCCGGATATAGCCGGCCCCGCCTCCGAGAAAGCCGCTGAAGAAACCTCCGACTAAAGAAACCAAAACAATCGACCACATCGAAATCCTCACGATTCCGGACTGCTGCAACTTGATCCTTGGCGCCAAAGCGAGTCCCTGAAAGGCCTTGGCTAATCGGTCGAACGCCAGAACATCTTTCTTAGGACCGCCACCATCAGCGACGCCATTTCGGTGCTTCTTTAGCGCCAGCCAACTTTCCCAGGCGCCGAAGATCGAGATCCCCGCGAACATAACGATAGCGGTCAAACCAACCACTAGATTGACTGCCCCCGATTTCTTTAACGCTTCGATTGCGTCCACTCCCATTTCGGACCCAACCAATGTCCCGATCACCATCACCAGCGCCAGCTTGAGATCGATGTTACCGAGGATCCGATGTTGGCGAGCTGCGACGATTGATTTACCCACGATGTGGATCAAATCGGTTCCCACCACAAAGTTATAGGGCATCCCCAAACTGAACAGAGACGGGCCGGAGATAAAACTACCGCCAACTCCGAAGAATCCGCCCAGTATCCCAATGATGAATCCTAAGATACCGAGCAGAAACGGGTTGATGTGAACGCCGGAGATAGGGAAGAACATGTTTCTATTTCTTGCCCCGTCGAACCAGGTAGCTGAGCGCAGCTAGCAATCGTTCGAGAGCGATTGCCTGCCCGACCATCGTGAGAATACAAACGACGACATAATAGGTCCGCTGCTGGAGAAACAGCCCATCCAGCCAGGGACCCAAGAACCGAAGAACCAAGGCAAAGTAAATCACCGCCAGCACCGCATACATGGCCAGCTCAACCAATAAATAGCGGGCGGTCTTGATAATCGGTTCTTTCATCAATTCAGACTGCGGCGCGCTGGTTTGAGCGTTCCGTCCAGTAACATCGTCTGTCTTCCTGATGGCGGATGGGTGCATAGTTGCGAATGAGACCTGAGGGAGGCATGGCGATCAAATAAGTAGGAAATAGATATACCTGACTGAGCCGGTAGTGAAGGCTGTTCGTCAAGACAATTTGCACGATTTGACAAAGAGAAATCGGCGGCTACGATTAGATCGATCTAATGAAATCTCTCCTGGTAGACAACAAACTCTAGGCAGGTTTTAGCTAGATCGATCTAATCATGCTCGATACTTCTCCCCAGAGTCGCGTTACCCTTCTCGATATCGCTTCTGATGCCGGTGTCTCCCGCGCCACCGTCTCCCTAGTTCTTCGCAATGTTCCCTCCGTCGCTCCCTCCACCAGGAAACGCGTGCTCCAATCAATCGATCGGCTCCGGTATGTCTATCATCGCGGCGCCGCTAGTCTGCGCACCCAGCGCTCCCATGCTATCGGGCTGATTGTTTCGGATATCACCAATCCGTTCTTCGCCGAAACCATCGTTGCTATTGAAGACTGGCTGGGCTCAGCGGGGCTGGTCACTATCCTTGGCAATACCTCTGAAAACCCGGAAAAGCAGCAACGCTTGCTGCGATCGATGTCGGAATATCCGGCTGACGGGATCTTGATCTGTCCAACCCAAAGCGCAGCTGGTGGAACCAATACGCTCGAAGGCCGCTTGCCTCCGGTGGTCGCGTTCACCCGGCCATTGAATGGCGTCGATTATGCCGGCGTCGACAATGTTGCCGGCTCGGAACTAGCGATCGAGCATCTTACCGCGCTCGGCCACCGTCACATCGCATTTATCGGAGGTCCGGCTCAGCTCTCGTCTGCTCAGCAACGGTTTCTCGGTTATCAGCAAGGCTTGGAAAAGAATGGGATTCCTTATCGCGAAGATCTGGTGATCGAGCAGTCACCCAATCGCAAAGGAGGGTTCCAAGGATTAGTGAAAGCGCTGGGTCTTTCTCCTACTCCAACCGCCGCCATCTGTTTTAATGATGTCGTAGCGCTCGGGTCAATCGAGGCGCTCCGTAACCAAGGCAAAGCACCTGGCAAAGACTTCTCCATTGTCGGGTTCAACAACATCGCAGACGCCCATTTTGGGGGTCTGACCACTGTCGACACGAGCCCAGCCAAACTCGGCGAAGCCGCCGCCGATCTCCTCTTACACCGGATCCAGGAACCAAGGTCGCCACTGCGCCAAGTCATCCTAACGCCACGCCTCGTTGTGCGGCAATCAACCGGGGCGGCGCCGCCGAATAGCCAATAGCCAATAGCAGAAGCCACCGCCGGGACACCAATCACCAATCACTAATCACTAATCACTAATCACTAATCACTAGTCACTAGTCACCAAATCACCTCCCCCTCCCATGACAAACCCACCCCCCCTAAACTGGGGCTTCATCGGCGCGAGTGACATCGCCAAGACTCGCATGATTCCAGCCGTTCAATCGCTGCCGGATTGTCGGGTGGCGGCAGTGCTCAGCAGCGATGCTGAACGTGCGAAGACGTATGCGGGAGAAAACGGCATTCCCAAGGCTTACCACGAGCTGGAAAGCGTTCTACAAGACCCGGAAATCGATGTTGTTTATATCAGCACAACCAACGAGCTCCACGCACAACAGGCCATTGCTGCCGCGAAAGCCGGGAAACACATTTTGTCGGATAAACCGCTGGCTTTAAACCTCGATGACGCTCTGGCCATGGTTAGGACCGCGAAAGAGCAAGGGATTGTCTTTGGCACCAACCATCATCTTCGCAATGCCGTCACGCATCGCACCATGCGGCAGCTGATTAAAGACGGTGTGATCGGTAAACCGTTGGCCGCCCGAATATTTCATGCCGTCTATCTGCCACCGCGACTACAAGGATGGCGGATCAGCCGTCCCGAAGCCGGCGGCGGCGTGATACTGGATATCACGGTTCATGATGCCGACACCCTACATTTTCTTTTGGATGACGACGTTGAAGATGTCGTAGCTCGCTCCGCCCAACAGGGCCTGGGCCAAGGGAACCTGGAGGATGCCGTGATGGGGGTGATGTATTTCCGGAACGGGACACTCGCGATGTTCCATGATGCTTTCACGATCAAACACGCTCAAACCGGCGCCGAGGTTCACGGAACCGAAGGCTCATTGATCGCGAGAAATGTTATGACTCAGGAACCAGTCGGCGATGTTTTCCTCTCCCGAGACGGCGTTCAGTCGGAAGTCACCCTCGGCCCAAGAGAAGACCTTTACGCGCACATCGTTCGCCACTTTAACAGCGCCGTCCGCGGCCAAGGCCAACCTTTTGCCACCGGTGAAGACGGCATCCGTTCCTTGGCCGTCGCCTTAGCTGTCCTCGAATCCACCAAAACCGGCCAACGCACCCCGGTAAAATACTCCTAACTCCCTAGCACTTCCGCGCTCCCGCCATACCCACGTCCATCAGTCATATCAGTCCCATAGGTCCCATAAGTCCTATCCCAGCCACCCCGCCAACCCCATTCAATTCCCCAGACCTCCGATCTCCTTGTACTCCTCGAACTCCTGAACTCCTCCCCCAAATGCCCCGCGCTCGTTTCATCTCATTCGCAGAAGTCGGCCCACTGATCCCCGACAACGCCGTGATGTCGGTCAGCTCCTCCAGCGGATTGGCTTGCCCAGACGCGACCCTGAAAGCCATCGGCGACCATTTCCGGCAAACAGGTCGCCCGCGCCAGCTCACCTCGATCCATCCGATCGCTGCCGGCGATATGTACGGGATCGCCGGGATCGACCATTTGGCGCAACCGGGCTTATTGAAACGCGTAGTAGCGGGTTCTTTTCCCAGCGGTCCCAGTTCGATGCCTTCTCCGGAGATCTGGAAACTGATCATTCAGGACCGCATCGAAGCCTACAACCTGCCGAGCGGGATCATCTTTCACATGCACCGGGAAGCCGCCGCCGGCCGGCCGGGAATCCTTAGTAAAGTCGGGCTGAACACCTTCGTTGATCCTCGGCTCCAAGGAGGAGCCATGAATCAATCAACGCCGAAAGACTACGTCGAGGTCACAGAGTTTCGCGGTGACGAATGGCTATTCTATCCGGCCATCTCTCCTGAGGTCGCCATCATCCGGGGAACCACGGCCGACGAACGCGGGAATATCTCGATGGAGAACGAAGGAGCCTACCTCGGGGCACTCGATTTGGCCATCGCTGCCCGGAACGCCGGAGGGATTGTCATCGCTCAAGTAAAACGTCTGGCCGCGAAAGGAACTTTGAAACCACAAGATGTCCGGATCCCCGGCATGCTAGTGGACTATGTAGTAGTCGATCCGGAGCAGAAACAGACTACACAAACGGTTTACGACCCAGCGATCAGCGGCGAGATCTTTCGACCGGAAAGCAGTTTCAAAGAGGTTGAATGGGGACTCGACAAAGTGATCGCCCGTCGCGCCGCGATAGAGCTCGTTCAAGATGACGCTGTCAATCTCGGGTTCGGTATCTCCGCCTTAGTGCCCCGCATTTTGCTGGAAGAAAAGCTTCACGGCGAAGTGACTTGGGTGATCGAGCAAGGTCCAGTGGGCGGTATGCCGCTTCTCGGATTCGCTTTCGGCTGCGCCTCAAACGCCGATGCGATTATGGCGTCACCCGACCAATTCACCTATTTTCAGGGTGGCGGGTTTGATCGAAGTTATCTTTCTTTTCTGCAGGTTGACCGTGAGGGAAATGTAAACGTCTCCCGCCTGGCGTCCCGGCCACACGTTACCGCCGGCGCGGGAGGATTTATCGATATTACAGCTCGGGCCCGGGCCATCGTTTTTTGCGGCTATTTCACTGCCGGCGGTCTGGATCAACAGATCGAAGCCGGCCAACTAAGGATCCGGAAAGAAGGCAAAAGCCGAAAATTTGTAGAACAGGTTGAACACGTGACGTTCAGCGGTAAGCGAGCCAAGCAGAACGGCCAGCACGTGCTGTTTGTAACCGAAAGAGCGGTACTCAGCCTCGAACCTGACGGGTTAACCGTCATCGAAATCGCACCCGGTATCGATCTGAAACGGGATGTTTTGAACCAGGCAGACACCACTTTGCGAGTTAGTCCTAAGCTAAAGACGATGGACGCTAAGCTTTTCGAACCCAAGAAGCTCGGGCTGCGGTTGCAAGACCGAGCAAAGAAAGGCCTGAACCCATGACTGGTAGGGCGAGGCTCCCGAGCAACCCGAGGTTCTGCCAGGGCGGCCTACCCTCGAGCTCCCTTTGTTCGATTGCATCGATAGGCGCGCCGAGCCGGTCACCCAGGACCTGCCATAACCGCACTATTCGCTACCACCTCCTGGCAAACGATTGGCCAGAAAAAATCTGTCTTGGGCGATACCGAACCATGGGCCACGGCTCGGCGAGTCAAACGGCGATATACGCGGCGTTACCGATCGAACGCTCTGGCCTTGACCCAGCACTTTGGTTCTTCGGGAGCCTCGCCCTACCAGTCGTCCTCTATCAACACGTCTAACATGAACCAGACTCCCCCGGAACGAGTAACCTTTAGTCCGCAGGTAGCAGCGACTCTGGATGCGGTTTTTGAACGCATGTTCCCCGCAGATGACGACGGGCCTGGTGCGGCGGAAGTCGGCGTCACCGACTACGTCGACAAAGCGCTTAGCGGGGCCTATGCGCATCTGCAGACCGCTTATAGAATGGGGTTAGCAGCGCTTGATCGCGAGATGCAGGCACGATCGAGTAAATCGTTCCGCGCCGCCAGCCCTGAACAACAAGACCGAGTCATTGAAGCACTCGAAAAAAACAAGCTCGTCTCCTGTCCCGATTTCTCAGCTAACGAGTTTTTCAATTTACTGCGAGCCCACCTTCAGGAGGGGTTGTTTGCCGATCCGGTTTATGGCGGCAACAAAGAAAAATCCGGCTGGAAACTTATAAAACATCCCGGGGTTTGGCTTGAAAATTCCGCAGAAGAAAACCTGATGGAGAGCGCCGCCGATAAAGGAGGCCGCTACCAATCCCTATCCGACCTCGGAACCGCTTGGCAAATCCCCCCCCGCGATATCCCCGGATTCGACCCTTTGAGGGGACAAGCTCCATCGGCCAAAGAGGTCGATGCGATCCTGGTGGGCGTCGGCTCAATGAACTCGATCGTTGCGCCAATCCTGGCTGAGGCCGGCCTGAAAGTGATCGGTTTCGAGCCGGGACCGTTCCGCGGTGGAGCCGACTATCTCCCTGACGAGCTCGGAGCGGCGTACTATTGCCGGGCGACGATGGGGCCGAAGTTCGGCGCCGAAATTCCGCGATGGCGGCGAAACGGCGGGGAGGCGACTCGGGAGGCTACTTTTTCTCTGGGCAGGATGATGAACAGTGTCGGCGGCTCGATCATTCATTACGGAGCCTGGATGCGCCGTTTTCATTCGCACCATTTTCGTATGCGAAGCCATGTCGAGGAGCGATGGGGCGTTAAGGCATTACCGGAAGGGTGCGCGCTCGCGGATTGGCCGCTCTCCTACGAGGAACTGGAACCGTTCTACTCCGATCTTGAGCACGCCATCGGGATCGCGGGCGACGAGACCAATCCTTTCGTCAAACGGAGCCGCCCACTACCGATGCCGCCAACCCGGCCATTTCGGCTCGGAGAATTTTTCGGTCGCGCGACTCGGTCTCTCGGCCTTCATCCCCATCCGGTAGCAGCCGGCGTGAACACCGTTCCTTTTAACGGCCGGCCGGCAACCAATAACACCGCCTGGAGCAACGGGTTCGGTTCGTACACGGGAGACAAATGGGATCCGTCCCTTGATTGCGTTCCTCAGGCATTGGCAACCGGAAACTTCGATCTGCGAACCGGATGCCGCGTGGTCAAAATATTGACGGATGAAAACGGCCAGGCGGCGGGTGTGGAATATGTCGATGCGTTAGGTCGCCACCAGGTTCAAAAGGCTCGGACGGTGATTCTCGGCGCGTACACCTTTGAGAATATCCGGCTCATGTTCTTGTCCGGAAGTGCTAAACATCGAACCGGCATTGGTAACCAACGTGGCCAACTGGGGCGTTACTTCATGACGAAAATGTTCGCTCATGTTGATGGCTTTTTTCCGAGCACCATCTTTAATCGGCACACTGGACCTGCGGCCCAAGGGGTCGTCCTCGACGATTTTCTATCGACCGGGTTCGATTCCCTGAAGGAAGGGTTTATTGGCGGGGCCACGCTGGGCGCTGAACAACAATTCCTTCCCATTCAGATCAGTCGAGAAGCGCTTCCACCCGATGTCAGCAGCTGGGGGCGCTCCTATCGCAACCACATCAAACAGTGGCAGCATTTTGGTGTCGTCCGAATCCAACCGGACGCGCTCGCCTATTTCACCAATTACGTTGATCTCGATCCGATCCATCGAGACAAGAGCGGTCTAGGGCTGCCGGTTTTGCGCATCACTTATGATCTGCATGAGAACGAGCGCAAGCTCGCCGATTGGATGGAACGTAAATCGGAAGAGATCTTGCGAGCGATGGGCGCAACCAAGACCTGGCGCGGCGCCAGCTTTACCGGTGTTGGCAGCAGTCACGATTTTGGCGGCGCCAGAATGGGAACCGATCCCGCTACCAGCGTCGTAAATCGCGACCTGGAAGTGCACGACGCACCCGGGGTCTACGTTTTCAGCGGCGCAACTTTTCCAACCTGTGTTGGGATTAATCCGACTTTGACGCTGGCGGCAGTTTGTTGCCGGGCTGCTAACCAACTCGTTAGGAAACTGAAAGGCCAATGATGAACTCCCCGGGGAAAGTCCTTTTGCAAGTGGACGGAATGGTTGCCCGAATTGTTTTGAACCGGCCGGAGAAACTCAATGCGCTCGACCTGGACATGCTCTCCCAGCTCGAAGCAGCCGCGAACACTCTGGAAGCGAGTACCGGCGTTCGCTTAGTGATACTCGACAGCGCCGGAGATCGCGCTTTTTGCGTCGGCGCTGATATTCACGCTTGGACGGCTCTCTCTCCTCTCGAAATGTGGTCCACCTGGACCAGAAGAGGACATCAAGTGTTTGATCGCCTCGCCCAACTTCGCCAACCCGTGATTGCCCTGCTCCGAGGATTTGCATTTGGCGGCGGCCTTGAGCTCGCGCTAACTGCCGACATCCGGATGGCGACCGAGCAGGCGACCTTCGCCATGCCGGAGGTGAAGCTTGCTACCGTTCCGGGATGGGCAGGCACCTCCCGCCTTCCTCAAATCATCGGCCGTTCGCGAGCCAAGCAAATGATATTTTCCGGCGCCCGCATCGACGCGCAGCAAGCGGAACGCTGGGGACTCGTCAACGAAGTGGTACCAGCGGCAGAGCTGGCCACCAAAGTTGCTGACCTTTCCGACCTGATCTGCCGGAATGCGCCTATTTCAGTACAGATCGCGAAACAACTTCTGAACTCTGAAGCGAGCAGCGCGCTGGTGCTCGAGGGCTTAGCAGACGCAGTGAGCGCCGCCACTGCCGATGCGGCCGAAGGCCTCAACAGCTTCCGTGAAAAACGTCCTCCTGAATTCAAAGGATATTAGCGAGCTATGAATTGAATAGCCGCAAAAGGGCACAAAGAACGCAAAAAAAATAAACAGAATGACTGTAAATGTCATCGCAAACGGCACGGCGTCACAAACCAACAGCTCCGCCTTTCGGAGGGACTGTAATCAGAGTACCTGCCGAAACTTGCCTAAGGAAGCTCATCATCCGCCCGTTCTATTTTTGCGTTCTTTGCGCTCTCTTGCGGCTATTCCCTCTTCTCCGGACTCATCCAACTAACTCCCGTCCATGACTACCCTACTTCCTAAAAATCATTTCACGCATTCGATGTGGATAGACGGCCAGGCGGCGTCTGCCAAGAGCGGTCAAACTTTTATCCGTGAAAGCCCGGCTCACGGTGTGAATGTCGGCGAGTACCCGCTTGCCGCCGCCGATGATGTTGATATGGCGGTAGCCGCTGCTCGCCGGGTTTTCGATACCGGCGAATGGCCTCATTTGTCTGGAGCTGATCGCGCTAAGGTCCTGCTCCGCACCGCCGATTTAATTCGTGCAAACAAAGATCAGTTGGCCCTGATCGAAACTCTCGAAAGCGGCAAACCAATCAAACAAGCTCGCGATGAAATGGAATGGAGCGCGGCGCTATGGGACTATGCCGCCGCCCTCTGCCGTAACCTTCATGGAGATAGTTACAATTCCCTCGGTTCTCAGGTGATCGGGCTAACCATCCGTGAACCGATCGGGGTGATCGGGATGATCACTCCTTGGAATTTTCCGCTTTTGATCATCAGCCAGAAATTGCCGTTCGCGCTGGCCGCCGGTTGCACTTGCGTCGTCAAACCGAGCGAGCTCACTCCAGGCACTACCTTGAGACTAGGAGCGCTCCTCGCCGAGGCTGGTCTGCCTGCCGGGGTGGTGAACATCATCAGCGGTTTCGGTGAACCCGCCGGGGTCCGGCTATCGGAACATCCACAGATCGATATGATCTCGTTTACCGGCTCTACCGAGGTTGGCAAAGCGGTGGTCGGCTCTTCTAAAGGTAATCTCAAGAAAGTTGAACTCGAGCTCGGCGGTAAGAATCCCCACATCGTGTTTGCCGACGCCGACCTGGAAGCAGCTCTCGATGCCGTGGTGTTCGGCGTCTATTTTAACATGGGTGAATGCTGCAACAGCGGCAGCCGGTTACTGGTTCAGCGGTCGATCGCTGATGAGTTCATCAATCGAGTGATTGAAACCGCGAAGAAAATACCCGTTGGCGATCCGCTAGACGAACAAACCAAAATCGGCGCGATCATCGATGGGAATCAATTCGATAAGATCCTTGGTTACATCGAATCCGGTGTTCGCGATGGCGCGCGACTCCGGCTAGGCGGCAAGCCATTGCCGCTCGAAAACGGCCGTTTCGTTGAAGCCACTATCTTTGACGGAGTCCAACCGGAGATGCCGATCGCCAAAGAGGAGATCTTCGGCCCGGTCCTGTCGATCCTGACTTTCGAAACCAAGGAAGAAGCTATTCGCATCGCCAATGACACGATCTATGGGCTCTCCGCCGGGGTTTGGACCCGCGATATCGATACTGCGTTCGCCGTCAGTCGTCGTATCCGGGCCGGCACGATCTGGATCAATACGTTTATGGATGGTTACCCGGAGCTTTGCTTCGGCGGATACAATCAGAGCGGCCTCGGACGCGAACTTGGCAGATTTTCGATAGAAGAGTTTACCGAACTAAAGACCATCCAGGTCCACCTGGGACCGCGGACCGGCTGGTGGGCTAGGTAACAACGCTGGAAATGCCGTGAACGCCGAAAATGAACATTTTGTGGTAGGGCGAGGCTCCCGAATATTTGCACGTGTTCGCAGAGGGCCTCAGGTGCTAGACCGGTTGCTGTTCTGTGCCGGTCCGCGCGCCGAGCCGTCGTCCCTGATGTGCCACGGGTCGTCGAAGTGGCTCAGCGGGAAAGCTGGCAACGCGCTGGGAACCGCTCGGCGAGCGTCTAGACGCGGCAAACGCAATCGCCGTGCAATGCATAATTGCTTCGCGAAAGACGTGGGTTATTCGGGAGCCTCGCCCTACCAATTATCGGTTTAAAGAACGCATCAGGCAATCCAACCAAAATGACTACTCTCGACCTAACTTCTAAAGCGAATCGCGCTTTCGATTTCGCCGAGCAACAGCTCAAAAAGCTGGTTACCGAGCATCCCGGCTTCTTTCCACTTTTTACCAAGAAGGGAAAGTGGGTGCACCAGTCAGAGAGCTGGACCAATTGGTGTGAAGGTTTTCTGGGCGGGATGCTCTGGATTCTCGCCAAGCGGACCGGTGACAATTGGTGGCGCGCCAAGGCCGAAGAGTATTCCCGCTTGATTGAACACCGCAAACTGGATCGGTCGGTGCATGACCTCGGGTTCTTGTTCTTACCTACTTGGAAGGTTTGGTATGAGCTAACCGGACATAAGAGCATTCAAAAAACCGTGCTAGAGGCGGGCCAAACGTTAGCAGGCCGGTTTCAAGAAAAAGGCGGGTATCTGTGCTCATTCGTCGCACCGGAAAGCTTGTTCATCGATATTATGATGAATGTTGAGATTATCTTTTATGCGGCCCAGGAACTAAGCGATCAACGGCTCAAAGAGATCGCCCTGAAACATTGTTACACCACACAGCGGGTTCTAGTTCGTGGAGATGGCAGCACCGCACATGAAGGTATTTTTGATGTGAGCACCGGGGCATTCTTGTGCCAAAGCACCCATCAAGGGTGGCGCGGGGATTCGAGTTGGGCGCGGGGTCAAGCGTGGGCGATGGGCGGGTTCGCCACTGCATATAAATACACAAAGGAAATTAGATTCCTTAACGCCGCCGTCGCCGTTGCTAACTATTTCATCCTACACACCCCTACCCATGGTATCCCTCCCAATGATTGGGATCAGCCTCCCCCCAAATCACCCTATGAAAGCTCCGCCGCCGCTATCGCTGCCGGCGCTTTTCTAGATCTCGCACAGCAGGTAACTGATCCCATTCTCGCTCAACACTATCGTGAACGTGCCCAACAGACCTTAACCACCCTGCTAACCGATGACTTTCTCGCCATCGATCGCCCGGGATGGGAAGGAATCCTGCTTCACGGCATTTACCACGAACGCAAAGGGTTAGGCGTTGATGAAAGCGTGATGTGGGGTGATTACTTTTTTCTCGCCGCTTTAGATAAGCTGCTCCACAATGCCGATTCTTTGTCGGTTTGAGTAAACCCAATGCCCAAACAGCAAAACCCCCAAGAATGAAAAAAAATACGCATCCCCCACTAACAAGGCTCGCCGCGGTGCTAGCTTTGTTATTACCCTTCACCGCGTTTGCGGAGAACGCCAAGAAACTGGAAGTTTTTTCATGGTGGACATCCGGAGGCGAGGCTGCCGCGCTCGATGCCTTATTCAAGGTATACAAAGAGCATAACCCCGGAGTCGAAATCATTAACGCCACGGTTGCCGGCGGCGGCGGTTCCGCTGCCCGACCAGTGCTCCAGACCCGACTTGCCGGTGGCAACCCGCCAGACACATGGCAGTCCCACCCAGGTTGGGAACTTCTCGGTCAATATGTCGAACCTGGTTATTGCGAACCGCTAAACGACCTCTACCAAGCTGAAGGTTGGGACAAGGTTCTACCTGCACAATTGATCAAACTGCTAACCAAAGATGGAAAGCAGTGGTGCGTCCTGGCAGGCGTCCATCGAGGCAACGACCTTTGGTATAACAAAAAGGTTTTGGAAAAGGCCGGCATTAAGATCGGGGCTACGATTTCCATCGACGAATTCCTTGCCGATTGCGCGAAACTGAAAGCAGCAGGTGTCACCCCGCTCGCGGTTGGTGATTCCGGCATTTGGGCAACCGCTCAACTCTTCGAGAATACCCTCCTCGGAACGGTAGGACCAACCGGTTGGCAAGCCTTGTTCAGCGGCAACATGGCGTTTGACGATCCTAAAGTGAAACAAGCAGCCCAAAGCTACGCCAAGATTCTGGAATACCAGAATTCGGATCACTCGGCCCTGACCTGGGATCAAGCGATCAAGGCAGTGGAAGAAGGCCGCTGTGCATTCTCTTCTATGGGCGATTGGGCGCATGGCGAGTTCACCAAAGCCAACCTCAAAGACGATGTTGATTTCGGTTGGGTCTCACATCCTGGCACCGCCGGTGGCTTTATCGTCGTCGCCGACGGCTTCACGCTGGCCAAGAACGCGCCGCACAAGGCCGAAACCGTTGCCTGGCTGAAGAGCATCGGTGGTAAGCAGTCCCAGGAAGAATTCAATCCTCTTAAAGGCTCGATTCCGATTCGAACCGACGTCGACAAAAGCAAGTTCGGTCCGTACCATCAATGGTCGATGAAGTCATTCGCCAGCGACGCGCTGCTGCCCAGCTGCGTTCATGGTGAAGCGGCTCCAGCTGCGTTCCAACAAGCGTTGAATGACGCCATCACCCAATTCGTGGTCGATAAGAATGTGGACGCCTTTTGCTCGGCCTTGGTTCAGGCCGCGAAAGAATCCAATATCGCGAAATAGAAAGATTCGCTTATCAAAAAACGGGGTGAGAACCCCTCACCCCGTTGTCGCCTGCCCTAACTGGAGCGGCCTCGCTTGCGAGGCCGATGGAACAGCCTCCAGTTTTTTCCCGGACCGATTTTAAAAAGATGGTCGTCAACAAGCACCAGATCAACCTAACGACAGTGCGACGTCAGGAGTCAGTCGGCCTCGCAAGCGAGGCACGCTCCATTTGATAAATATCTTTTTAGCTTCTCTCAAATTAATGAAGTCTCCAGCAACGGAATCCAATAGCGCAGGAACTGCTGAGCCTGTCCCCAACCATCGTCTGCCTTGGACAAGGGAAAAGATTTCCCGCCCGCGCCGTTTCTCGGATCGACTATTAGCGCCGTTGCTATTGTCACCGGCAATGACCTTGATCTTAATCTTCGTTTACGTGTTTATCGCGATCACGGTCTGGGTATCGCTGTCCAATTGGCATACCCTAAAGATCGACATGAGCATTCGCGAGCCGTTGGGCGCTACCTATGGGCAAATGTTCATGATGCCACGGTGGCACGCCAACTTGCGGAATGTCTTTATCTTTACCACTCTCTTTCTGAGTTTTTCACTGGCGTTCGGGCTGCTACTGGCCTTGCTGTTGGATCGCAAACTCATTGGCCATACCATCTTCAGGAACGTTTTTCTGTTTCCTTATGCGCTCTCATTCATCGTTACCGGTATCGCCTGGCGATGGATCTTTAATCCAGAGACTGGGATCAATATCCTGATCGATGCCCTCGGGCTAAATAAGCTGATTCAAGCTATGGGCGGCCCGCCTTTGCACCCAGGATGGATTACTGACCCGACTGTCCTCTTTTCTCTTAACAATTGGTTAGGCGCCCTTTTCCCTCCGATCAAGAGCATGAGCATTCAGTTGGGCATTCCCATGGCCCTGATCCCGGTGGTGATCGCAGCTGCCTGGCAGCTAACCGGTTTCGCCATGTCGATGTATATCGCCGGGTTAGCCACGGTACCCCATGAGTTGCGCGAAGCCGCCAGAATCGATGGCGCTTCCGAAATTCAGGTCTACACCAAAGTGGTAATTCCACAGCTGAACGCGGTCACGGTCAGTACCGCTATTATCCTCGGTCATGTATCGCTTAAAATCTTTGACCTCATTTTTGCCATGACCGGGGTTGGACCAGGATTTGCCACCGATGTTCCGGGTATCTTCGTTTTTGAAATGACCTTTAAGGCAACCCGTTACAACTTAGGCGCTGCCGCCTCAGTGATCATGCTGCTGCTCGTTTGCGTGATCATTGTCCCTTACCTCTGGACGAACCTCCGGAAACGCTAAACGCTAACTATGTCTAATTTCCCTTTTGCCATTCGAGCCACGCTGCCCACTAAGCCGCGCGATTTCGTGGTCCTTGCATTCTTGATTCTTTGTCTCATTTTCTTCCTGATGCCCATCTATGTGATGGTGGTCACGGGTTTAAAGGAGGCTACCAGCGTCAGCCTTTCCTCGATGTGGGATTTACCTACCCGACTGAGCGGCGGCGGGTTTATGGAAGCCTTCCAACGGCTCAGACCCAATATGGGTAATAGCCTCATGATCGCGATCCCGGCGACCATTCTGTCGGCCTGCTGGGGCTCGGTTAACGGTTATCTGTTTGCCAAATGGAAATTTCGTGGATCTAACGTTCTTTTTGCTTTGCTCGTTTTTGGGATGTTTATCCCTTATCAGAGCATTCTGATCCCATTGATTCAGTTCCTGGAGATTTTGAAGCTATACGGGACGATTCCAGGGTTAGTCGTGGTTCATGTGGTTTACGGTTTACCAATCGTAAGCCTGATTTTTCGGAACTATTTCGCCAATATTCCTGACGAAATGATCGAGGCAGCCCGTATCGACGGCGCCGGGCTGTTCCGCATTTTTACAAATATCATGTTGCCGCTGTCGCTGCCGGCGTTTGTCGTGGTATCGATCTTCCAATTCACGAACATCTGGAACGACTTCTTGTTTGGCGTAGTCATTCTGCCCAACCCGCAATCGCAGCCGGTAACCGTCGCATTGAACAACCTCTCCGGTTCCTTTTCGGTGGATTGGAATGTGGTGATGGCAGGTGCAATCACCGCAGCGCTTCCCACCGCTTTGGTCTATATCTTCCTGGGCAGATTCTTTATTCGAGGCCTGCTCGCCGGGTCGGTCAAAGGCTAGGCCGTTTCCCCAGATCGTTCGATGGGTACCCAGCATGTGTTAGCAGGTCAATCGTTCTCGTCCTTCGTCGTCGTCCTCGTCCTCGGGATTCTCCCAGGGTTCCGAACCGCCGGAGAAACGACTTCACCGCCGCGCGCTCTAAAGCACGACACCATGGGTCCTGGCCTAACGAGGACGAGGACGACGACGAGAACGAGGACGAAATGGCTATGAGCGCCGCGCCCTACGACCTCGTGATCGTCGGCACCGGTATGGGTGGCGGCGTGTTAGCCTATGCACTCAAGGGTGCCGGGATGAAAATTCTCCTGATCGAACGCGGAGATTTTCTTCCTCAGGAGCCAGAAAACTGGAGTCCGGATGCAGTGTTTTCACAGAAGCGCTACAAGCCGGATGAGGTCTGGCATGACGCACACGGGAAACCGTTCGCACCGGGTGTTCATTACTTCGTGGGTGGTAATACTAAAGTTTATGGAGCTGCATTGCCCAGACTCAGAAAAGAAGATTTTGCTGAGCTTGAGCACGAAGAAGGGGTATCGCCGGCCTGGCCGATCACTTACGAAGAGCTGGAACCATTCTATGAGCGTGCCGAACATCTACTGGCAGTGCACGGATCAACTGGGGAAGATCCTACGGATCCACCCAGAAAGAATCCTTTCCCCTATGGGCCTGTGCCTCACGAACCATATATCGAGGATTTGAAACAACGGCTGGAACGGCAAGGCTTGCACCCGTCGTTCCTGCCGATGGGGATCGATCTACGAGAAGGAGGCCGCTGTATCCGTTGCAAAACTTGTGACGGGTTCCCTTGCCAAGTTCACGCCAAGAGTGAAGCCGATGTCTGCTGTGTTCGACCGGCGCTCCTTTCCGAAAACGTCACCCTAATGACCCGCGCCTTTGCACGTCGCCTACAGACCGATCCTAGTGGTAAAAGGATAGAGGCGCTTGAAGTCGAACAAAATGGCGTCGTGACCTTGGTTCACGCCGGCCGGTTCGTGGTCTCTGGCGGCGCGGCCAACTCTTCCGCTGTGCTGTTGCGATCGGCATCGTCATCTCATCCCAACGGTCTCGCCAATTCTTCCGGTCTGGTTGGACGCAACTACATGGTCCACAACAACACCGCCTTGATGGCAGTAGCGCCGGGTCGCATCAATCCAACGACGTTCCAGAAGACGATGGCGGTTAACGACTACTATTTCAGCGGTCCGGATAATTGGAAATATCCGCTCGGTAACTTGCAATTGTTAGGCAAGCTCCAGGCGGGGATGTTGACCGCTAACAAACCGCTGGTTCCTAAGTTCTTGCTCAAAAATTTGACGGACCGCAGTGTTGATTGGTGGGTTATGTCGGAAGACTTACCAAAACCGGAGAACCGGGTCACGGTTACCAGCAATGGGGGAATTAGCGTGCACTGGACGCCAACCAACCGGCTGGCGCACTACCGGTTGATTCAAGCGGCTAAGACCATGATGAAACGAGCGGGATACCCGATCGTACTGACCCAAACCATGGGGATCGAAACCAACTCGCACCAATGCGGTACCGCCCGGTTTGGTACAGACCCGAGCACCTCCGTATTGGATCCATTTTGTCGTAGCCACGACATCGAAAACCTCTACGTAGTGGATAGTTCTTTCTTCCCGTCCTCGGCTGCGTGTAATCCGGCTTTAACGATTGCCGCCCAGGCGCTGCGGGTGGCGGAGAAATTGGCGGCAAGCTGGTAGGGCGAGGCTCCAGAACAATCCAGGGCTCCTCCGCGGCGACCGACAACCTATTCAGTCTCTACGGGACAAACATCTCCGCTTCCTTACTCCTTCAACAGCTTTCGAAAGGTCGGGTTACTGCCGATGGACGGATATTTCGTGGTAAGCTCAGCGCCCAACTTTTCGCCCAGCTTCTTTACTTCCCTGGCGAGCTCGTGCAGCGGCACCTCCGAAAATCCACTGTGATAGCTAGCGGACAACGCTACCTCATGACCTTTTCTTTCAAAAAGAATCCAGGCATCCGACTCCGTAAACTCAAACTTCTCGCTCGGACTGCCGTTTTCTAATCTTCGAACGATTTCAGCAAAACTGGCGGCTAGATCGATCAATGGAATCCAGCCCCAATCCGCGCCGAAATCCTTGTCACCAATCTGGAAAATCAGATTGCCTAAAGCCAACCGATATCGCAGATCTTCCTCCGTCGCGGAGGACCAATCGCTTTCTCTATCTTCATTGAGCCGGTAGTCGAGATGCATAGCTTTAGAACGGAAATGCCGTGACCACTTTCCGGTTATTAACGACTACACGGAGACGGCTGGCCGACCCTCCATCAATAGTCGTTCCGATCGGATGCTGAAAGTCATATTCATAGGTTACACCGGGTCGGCCATGGGTGTTCGGACGAGAACGTCCGTTCCGCACCGTTTCGTTGATCATATCCCGCAGACTATCCTCCGTAATTCCGGCTTGAAACTTGCCCGCCCCAGTTGCCGTGCTGTCCGGCCAATGCCGGTCCATAATGTGCTGGAGTACCCGACGTGTCAGCGTGACTTGGTCAGCGCTGCTTTGCACCTGAGCGACGCCTTGACCGGCGGTCACTAAAAGACCAAACCCAACGAACAGGAGAGTAAGTAGACGAAAATTCATTTCATTCCTCGCGTAACTCTGCAATGACCTTCGCGGGATCTGTGGCCCCAAACAACGCCGTACCAGCAACCAGTACATTAGCACCCGCCCGGGTCGCCATCTGAGCAGTACCCGGATGAATGCCACCGTCAACTTCGATGTGAAAATCGAGGCCTCGTTCGTCCCGAATTCTTCGAGCTGCTTTCACTTTGTCCATCATTTCCGGAATAAATGCTTGTCCACCAAACCCCGGATTCACCGTCATCACCAGGAGGAGATCGATCTGGCCTAAGAAAGGCTCCATCAGGGAAAATGGGGTGGGTGGTTTGATCGCTAGTCCTACCGTGCAGCCGCTCGCTCGGATCGCTTTAGCCGTCGCATCGATATCGCACGGGGTCTCCACGTGAAAAGTGATGTTTCGGACAAACGGTTGAAATCGGGGGAAAAAATGATCGGGTCTTTCGATCATTAAATGAACGTCCAAAGGCACCGTCGCCACTTTGGCGATCGACTCGGTCACACCTGGGCCCAAGGAGAAGTTATCCACAAAGTGCCCATCCATAATGTCGATATGGAACCAGTCGGCTCCCGCCTGCTCGGCTCGAATGATTTCCTCGCCTATCCTCGAATAATCACACGCAAGGACAGAGGGAGCGATTATAATTGGTCTCCGGCTCATCAGACTAAGCATCTCTAAAATGTTGGATTTTGCGAGCGACACTTATTTTATGGGCGAGGCGCTGCGTCAGGCCCGAAAAGCGGCGGCCGCAGACGAGGTTCCCGTCGGCGCGGTGGTGGTGTCCGCCGGTAATATTATTGCCCGCGCCTGGAACCAGGTTGAGACGCTAAAGGATGCAACCGCTCACGCTGAAATTCTGGCGATCACCCAGGCCGAAAGCGCGATCGGCGACTGGCGCCTCAACGATTGCGATCTTTATGTCACCAAAGAGCCTTGCCCCATGTGCGCCGGCGCTATCGTACACGTCCGCCTTCGCCGGGTGATTTTCGGTTGCCCTGATCTAAAAGGAGGCGCCGCCGGCAGCCTGTTAAACCTCTTGCAAATGCCACAACTGAACCATCGCTGCTTGATCACCGCCGGTGTTTGCGAAAATGAATGCCGCCAGCTTCTCCAGGACTTCTTCCGGGATAAAAGGGTCAACGGATAGGCGTGAGCGGACCAGAAAATCTCACGCAAAGCCGCAAAGACGCAAAGGTTCAGACTCGACAGAAGGGAATTGAGCCCAGCAACATCACTCCATCACTCCATCACTCCATCACTCCATCACTCCATCACTCCATCACTCCATCACTCCATCACTCCATCTGCCCCCCGCCCCTACCCTCGCTTCCTCCTCTCCTCCCCTCCCAATCGCACGGGATTTTTCGGCTAACCCGCGCTAGTGATGGATCGTGCTGGACTTAATCACCCTTTGTTTGAGCGCGCTGGCAGCCGGTTTCGTTGACGCGACGGTCGGTGGCGGCGGGCTGCTGCAGATCCCCGCTTTGTTCGCGGTTCTGCCTAGCCAAACCCCTGCGATATTGTTGGGAACCAACAAGTTCGCGGCGATCTGCGGTACCCTAAACGCCAGCTACACTTTTTCTCGTCGTATCCGTCTGTCGATCCGATTCATAGCGCCGGTTTGCATCGTCGCCGCAGCAACCGCGGTGGTCGGCGCCCAGAGCGCTCGGTTTGTTGCCCCTGCTTTGTTCCGGTTAGCGCTACCGGTAGTGCTGGCCGGTATTCTGATCTATACGATCAAACAAAAAACTCTGGGCACGTCGGCATCAGCCGAGCCCATGGGACGTAACGCCATCTGGAAAGGGGTTGTTATCGGCGCGCTGGTCGGTTGGTACGACGGCTTTCTCGGCGCTGGGACCGGCACATTTCTTATCTTTCTCTTTATCAGGTTCTTGCGGTTCGATTTTCTCAACGCTTCGGCCGCAGCCAAACTGGTAAACGTCAGCACGAACCTCGGCGCTCTGATCTTATTCATAGTCGCCAAAGACGTCCTCTGGCCATTCGCGATTCCCATGGCCATCGCTAACGCGATCGGCGGCATCGTGGGCGCCCGTCTAGCCATCCTAAAAGGCAATCGCTACGTTCGCAGACTCTTCATCCTGATCGTAGCCTGTCTCCTGGTAAAAACCGCCTTCGACGCCATCGGTTATAAGTTTTAGGTTTTAGGTTGGTCGTGGGTAAGGAAAGATCCTAGGGGTAGGTGCGAATAGGACCGATAGGACTTATATGACCTATAGGTTAGCGCCGGGGACTAACCTACAACCTACAAACTACAACTTATAACTTATAACCTATAAACCCGTCACCGAACCAGCATACAATCCCCGTAACTAAAGAACCGGTACCTGGCAGCAACGGCTTCCCGATAAGCTTCCAGAACGAATTCCCGGCCGGCAAAGGCGGCGACTAACATCAAGAGTGTCGACTTGGGAAGATGAAAATTGGTTAACAAACTATCCACTCGTTGAAACGTGAACGGTGGATAGATGAAAATATCGGTTACTCCGCAGCCGGCAACTATCCGCCGGTTACGCTGCATTGCGGCTTCCAGCGTTCTCACTGTCGTCGTTCCGACAGCTACAACTTTCTTGGCATTCGCGATCCGTTCGGCGGTTTCGGGATCGATCTCGAACCACTCCTCGTGCATTTGATGCTGTCGTAGGTCGTCGGTCTTGACTGGTAGGAAGGTACCGATTCCAACTCTTAAGGTGATAAAGACATGCGGAAGAGCTGAGAGCAGCTCGCGGGTAAAGTGCAGACCGGCAGTTGGCGCCGCCACTGCTCCAGGCTTGGCGGCAAACACGGTTTGATACCGCTCCGCGTCTTGCGGCTCGACTTCCCGATGAAGATAAGGCGGTAACGGCATTTCCCCGACCCGGGCAAAATCGATGGGAACGTCGAACTCGATGACGCGTTCGCCTGAAGGTTCGGTGCTCAGAACTGTACCCGCCACATTACCATCTGAAAATCGGCGGCCGTCTCGGAACCAGTGTCCCGGCCGAACCAAGCAACGCCATTTCTTCGCCGACAATTGCTCGAGCAACAACAGTTCCGCTTTTCTCGCTGTAAACCGGATTCGCGCCGGGATTACCTTGATATCGTTAAGTACACACAGTTCATCTGGTCCCAGCAAATCCTGAATATCCCGAAAGGAATGATGAGCGATGCTCCGGCTTTTTCGGTCCAAAACCATCATCCTGGCCTGATCCCGGGCCGGCGCCGGATGCGAAGCAATCAATTCCTGGGGCAACGCATAATCGTAATCTGCAGTAAGAAAACTCATGCGATCAAACAGCCAAACTTTAACCGTGAATGGACGCCAATAGACACGAATGGTTTTCTAGGGCGCGGCACACCGATCGGGCACGCGAGGACGATGGGCGTTGGTCGGATTTTATCTGTGTCCATCTGCGTCCATCTGTGGTTTGATCCGTCTTCATGTGTTCGAGCGACGCCCGCCGCCAAAGAATGTCCCATTGGGTTGCTGCGCCCGAGGAAACTATTTGTGTTTATTCGCAGCCTGTCCGCCATAGCTTTTTCGATCCTGGGGTGGCTTGGTCATCCGGAAGCGACGGCGGATCCATTCGCGGTTAAATTTTTGTTCACGGTTCCTTGTGATCCATGAGCTTCTTCGCACCCGTCTCGATTTGGCGTACGGCGTCGTCAGCGGATTCGCCGTGACGCAGAAAGAGATCGACTTGATGCGCGACCAGGTAGGCTAAGCGGTTGTAATTCGCGCCTAGCAGATTTGACGGCCGGGCGACGGCATGGTCAAAGATGCCGGGTAGTTTCGCGAACCAGGGGTACTTCTTCAAGATATCTTGGTCCTGATATAGAGCTGGGCGAGACGGCATACCGCATAGTTCTAGCGCGACCTTTTTCTCGACCTCGGCCGAACTGAAGTATCGGACAAGATCAGCGGCCGCGTCGGGATGCCGGGAATACTTGGACACCATCAGGCTCCAACCACCTAATGCGCCGGCGTGCGTTCCCGAAGCTCCGCCCTTCGGCAACACGGTTACCGAGAATTTGCCGCTAATTCGACAATCAGGTTTATCAGCTAAAGCATAAACGTACGGCCAATTCCGCATATAAGCCGCGTGCCCGTCTTGAAATGTATTTCGGCATTCTTCTTCAGCGTCAGCCAGAGTTCCGGCTGGTGAAATTGTTCCCAGCCATCCGCGGGCGCGATTCAGCGCTTCGATCGCTCTCGGATTGTTAATAGAGACTCGGCCGTCTGCCTCGACGATAGTGCCACCCCCATAACTAAATATCCATTCCAACGCGTTGACCGTCTCGCTCTCATCCTTACCTTGCCAGAGATAACCATAGAAATCCGCATCCCCAGCCCTTCGTTCCCCCGCTTGAATGGCCTGAGACATTTCGGTCAGTTCATCCCAGGTTTCCGGTGGATTCGAGAACCCATACTTCTTTAACAAATCGGTCCGATAGTAGAGCAGGCCGACATCAACCGAAGTCGGCACAGAAACCAGTTTGCCATCGACGGTGTTGTTCGCGATTACCTGCGGAAAATGTTCAGCGAGTTCTGTAGGACTGAAGAATTTCGTTAGATCAATGGAATACGGAGCTGCGGTTGCTTGCCAGGTGGTATCAATAGAATAAACATCGATATCGGGTGTATGCGCCGCCCAATCGACCAGGAACTCTCCGAAAGCGGCTGAGTAATTGTTCGGTTTGGAAACATACACAACCTGATTGCCGGTTTTGCTGGCCCACTCGTTGACCAGCCGGCGGGTAACTTTTCCGGCTTCACCAAACTCGGAGGAGCCAGCCAAACCAATAGTAATCCCCCGGCAATACCCGCAAAACATCAGAAGGAGGCCGAGACAAATCCCCGAGTTGAATCGCCGGAACATTTCTATATTTAGCTTAGGCATTGATTCCTTTGGTTGTTTCGGAATGTTTCTTTAGGCCACACTCAGAGCTCCCCCACATCGAGGCGCGGTTTTGTGCGCACCGGTTTCCAGCATGCGACTATTACTGACAGCCGATTTACGTTACCGCTTGTCATGGTTCAAATGGCTCGACGCACAAGCCGTTCACTATGAAGCGATCGCGATTGCCGGCGATCTGCTCGATGTCTTCTACAAGGAACCGTTGAAACGTCAAGTTCAACGGACATCGGCGTGGCTGCGTAGCTTAGCCTCTAAGAGCAGCGTTATCGTCTGCTCAGGGAATCACGACACGATCGATATACCGGTTGAACGCTCGCAATGTTCGATGCCGGCCTGGTTGGCCGAGCTCGACTCCGTTCTGACTATCGTGGCTGGATCCAGCACCTCGGGGACTCGATCGTGCTGAATACCCCGCAAAATCGCAACGGGACAGGATCTACTGGAAGCTTCAATTCCAAATCATGTTTTTCTCGATTTAACCGCGCGAAAACTAACCTGGCACCCAAAAAAAGGAGTGCCTCCGCTTGCCTTAAAGCGGAGGCACCCTTCAACTAGCCCGGTTAGTTTCCCCAAACCACCAGACTAAATTTGTGCGTCCCGCGGACACGGGACTAGAACGGTGACTGGTTTAGAAATACCACTCAACCTGGGTCCCAAAGAGCCAGCCGTGATTGGTGTTGCCATTGTAAGGCGCTGCCCAGTCGGTGCCGTTCTCCTGAGACGGCGTGACCATGCCTTTCAGGGAATCAGACCAAATGGCATAGGTCGCAAAGAAACGCAGTTCAGGTCTGGTATAGTAACCGCCCTTCGGCTTGATCACCGGTCCGACGTCAAAGACACCTAACCAGCCGCTTTTACCAAAGCCAGGGTAGCCGGAACCGTTGATGTTGTTGCTCTCGTAGTTGCCCGAGAATTGTCCTTGGATCGCGATATTATCGGCTAGCCAGATGGCCGGACGCATACCGAACTGAACGTCGTGAACATGACCCGAGACAACTCGCGATACCGTCGCGGCGCCCGGATCAACCACGTTGCCGCCGGCGCCGATACCAGGTCCGGTCGTACCCCCCGCCGCAGAACCGCTGTAGGTCTCTTGCCAGTCTCCGAACAACGCAACGGAGGCCCAGGGCTGCCCCGGGGCAGGAGCCGGACCGGCCGCCACCGTCTTGCCGTCTTTGGACATTCCAGGCGCCGGGGCAGGCTCAGAATGATACCACGGGAGAGCAAAGTACAATTGGAAGCCAGCGCGGTAGCGGTAGGAATGATCGATTACATCACCGACATCAACCGTACCTTTGAAGTTTGGATGGTAGAACAGGAACAGGTTCTCGGCGGCTTGGGCTGACCCCAGATCGTCACCGGCACTGAAGTTCGTCGCCCCTCTGCCGAACAAGGCGTAAGCGGTCAACGAGTTATTGCTGCCGCCAGGGCCGAACTGAACCGTGTAGATGGCGCCACCGCCGATACCCCAAGCAGAATTCGTATGCAGAGGCTGATCTAACCCAGTCGTCGGGTTGGTGAGAGGAATAATGTTGCCACTATTGTCGTAGCCTTGGGTAAAGGTGCCGCCCTTTTCGTAGTTACCGATCAAGACGAGTGCTAACTTACCAATCCCAACATTGATATCTTTCAATCGGATATCGAACGTGTGTTTAAAGAACGAGCCGATCTCCGGGGAGATCATCGTGTCGTTTAGACCGCCAATCCAGGCGAGCCAAAGTTTACCGACCCCGGCGTCGATGTTGTAGACACCAGCGCCGTAACCCGACGTATCCAACCAGAAATAATCTTCGGGATCGGTGTTCCAACGATCGTAGAACCGTTCACCAGCCCAGAAGGTAACCTCAGGGGCGGCCTTGAAGACGTTCTTCATTTCCAAGTAGGCCTGGCGGAGAACGAAATCGAAGTCATTGCCGCTGTTCTCGACTCCACCTTTGCTACCCGTGAAGGTGTTCCGGCTCTGAACGTAGCGGATGGCGGGAGTGAACGTCATGGACACATCCATCGCGTCCGGACTGTCACCCAGCATGTGAGCCTGCATCCAGGTCAACTCCATGTAGGTGTCGTTTTCATTACCAAGACGCTGCCGCCCAGCACCCGGGAAATCCGGCAGGTCAAAACTAAAATTTCCACCGCCGCCATTGCCGTTGAATTGGAAACCGGCGCGGACGTAGACCGAGAACGTAAAGTTACGGGTCAACGATTTTAAGAAGGACTCATCGAGGGTTGGAGCTGCGGCCACTTCCTTGCCGTCGGCATCCGTCAGGATCCGGGTATTCAGGATTGAGCCGGTGTCAGCTTTGGATTGCAAAGCCTTCATCTGCGATTCCATCGAAGTGATGCGGTCCTGGTATTCCTGTTGCTGCTTTTGCAGACTCTGTATTTGGGTCTTCAATGCAGAAACATCGTTACTGCTACTGTTACTATTGTCCTGCGCCAAACCGAGCGGCGCAGTAAATAAGAAGGCGACGGCCAAATTCGCACACAGGTACCCTGTGGGGGGACGTAACTTCATGCTTTGTTTTGTTCCTTTGGGGTAAGAGTTAAGGCTCGACCTTGCGTTTAACCAATCAGCGCAAGATCGATGGCTGCTCTTTTAGGTACCTTGTTGAACAAAGTCCAGATGAAGGGCCTCAGATCCGACGAACGGATACAACTATCAGACGGATGGATACGACAGGCCTTAGTTGGGCCTGTTTCGGCTTTCAGAAAAACCAAATGTTAGCAGTGCTCGCAGATCGGTAGGGACGAGCTCCCGCTCGTCCGGCGCCTTGCTCATCAGAAGCAGCGCCTTGTCTGACGAAGCGCCTACGGAGCGCGCGCGGTGCAACTGTGAGGACTCGCGAAGTCGGAGGCAGCGCGCCCTACGATAGCCTAAAAGCCTTTCGGATTTTGCTGTGAAACCGTTGTAGACCGTTATCCCGGAAGCGAACGAAGCCGATCACGGTAGGGCGAAAATCTCGGCGCGCCCGGCGGTTCTTTTTCCCTAAAAGTTAACGCGCCGGATTTGAGCCACACCGTGCGCGTGCCATACTCGCCGGTTTCGCTTTGACCCAGAATCGTACGCCATGGACAAAGCAACGCGCACGGTGTGGCTCAAATCCGGCGCGTTAACTTTTAGGGAAAAAGAACCGCCGGGCGCGCCGAGATTTTCGCCCTACCTTTTAGGCTTCGATCAATTCACGGGTAGATCGCGATCAAACGCAGATTCGCTGCTCCCGACGAGCACCTTTAAGCCCGATCAATGCGGCAGGCGTAGCACCCTGGCTTTGCAAAGTGCACATGCAAATATTCGACGGACGGCTCCTCGAAAAACCTCGCAATCGCTTCTTCGGTCCGATCACCCTCAAGGACATCTGCCCCAGCCAACATGTCGTTCGCGTCAAACGCTCGAATCGATAGCAGGCGGCCTCGAAGCATTTCCGGGAGCGAATCATGATAGGAAGCCGTGGTCGTCGCGTTCTTGCGAACGAACACTGCATGAGTACTGCGATACGGCGATTCCGAGGGCAGGTGAACGAAATTGGTCAGGATTACTTCCTCACCGGGCTCAGCATCTTGCAAGGAGACCCGGCAGGGAAATCCGGGCTTGCTATCTGCAATGTACCGCTTGGCGCGGCGAGCCTCGAGTTCTTTGTCCGACAACTCGAAAAGTGATGCGAACGGTTCCGGCGACAATCCGAGAACCGTGAAATGTGGAACTTCCGTTTTAGTCATGGGCGAAATCTCGACGCCCATGACTAGAAAACGACCCGATTCTTGCTGCGACCGGACTCTCAATCGCGAATGGATCCGCCGTCGCTCCAGATGGCTCATCCGCGCATAACCAAAAAAACGCTATGGCGGACAAGCTACGAATGGACGCAAACAAGAAATTAATTTAGTTCGCGTCCATTCGTGGTTGATCATTGGTTTTCTGGGCAGACCTAGGAACTAGGCTACAGCGGCACACTCGTTTGCAGGCCAAAGACAACCTCGTTCGTAGCGTTGTGATAGCCGCCGGGATTGATAATCCACTGAAGAACCGGCTGAACGTTTGCCCCGTGGAAGACGTCGAACGAGTAGAAAATTTCCTCTACCCATTCGTTATTTTGTACCCCGAAGCCAGAACCAGGATGAGTGTTGATATATTCCCTCTCGGCGTTCCGTACACTGCCGGAAACGCGGTTCCAACCCGTTGCTATACCGCAGGAATCGTAGGGTCGCTTCGACCAAGGACCCCAGTAGTAGAGTCCAGTGAATATTTGACCCTGCTGAAATGAGGTCCGAGGATCTAACCAAATAGTCCCTGCAAACACACTCAAACCAGTCTTTGGACGACTCGGATCCGGCGCAGTAAGCTGTTGCCAAACACTAGCATAAACACCCCAATCTCCTGTGAACGTGTTGCCCAGGAAGGCCGCCGAACCCGCTGCACCGGCTATCACGCTTTTGGCGGCTCCGGTGGTTTCTGTATGGTTTGTATTCCCGAAGGCTCCCAGCACCCAGAATCCCGGTAGCTTTTGCCCGAAAATATCCAGCTTCGGTTTCCAATCGATTTCAAACGGAATAATGGCGCCGCTGGTCCCGCCCGGATTATCGACCCGGAGGTAGTATTGGTTAGAAATCCAATAGTTGTTGAAAGCAAAAAGGCCGATTCTCATGGACAAATCCTTGGTGGCGTTCCACTGGAGGTCCGTCCCCCATTGACTCACCGGCCAGGTGAACATGCTATAACCCGCCACGTTGCCGGTAATCCCTGCTGTGAACGTCAGGTTTTCAAAAGGGAAAGCGTAATAGCCTCCGAATTCCTGACTCATGTTCATCAAACCGAATTTCAATTCGAACATGTCGTTGAGAAGGGTCTGTTTGAACCACATGCTGGTGATGCGCCAGGTTTGGCCTCGTCCCCACACTTCCTGAATTAGTTGGACGGTATTGGGATTTTGCAAATTGCCCAGATTGTTTCCAGTACGCTTGGTGACATAGAACTCGAAACTGCCGCCTTCCCAACCGACCAATTTGTTTAAATTTAGATCGATTCCGAAAAGGGCCTGATCTGTATAAGCCCATGCCTGACCCGAGTTTTTGGCGTTACCGCTGAAAGTGTCCTTACCTCCACTGAGATTGGTGGCCATCTCGCTGAAGTAATCGAGATTAAAATCGACACCCCAATTGTGCAGGAGGGTACGCAAACCCCACCAGTCGCCGGTAACGTATCTATCCCAATACTCCCTACCTTCTTCCGGGGTCAGATGCATTGAGGGATCAAAGGCAATAGGATTGGCGGGCGCGGTGCCGGAAGAAACCGCGTTTGCAGCAGACATTGGAGGCGGTGGGGGAGAGGGAGGGTTGGTTACAGAGGGAGGATTGGTTACATTTGCATTCTCAGCCGCAAAAGCGGGGAGGGAACAGATACACAACAATCCAATGGCAACGGGAACAGCTCTGTAGAGCCGCGACGCGAGTGGATTCCTTTTTGCCGCAGCAGCCAACGACAACGACCAGAATTGGTTGAGGGTGTTCTTCATAGATTGAGCCTCGAGGAGGTGAACTTGCGAGTTAGGTGACAAGAAAACACTCGTCGAACGCGATGACTTTCCCCTCGACTCTTTGCTACCGGCGCCGGCGAGCCACTAATGTTTAGGAAGGATCCGGTTTGGACTTGCGTCTCTACCCTCTGCTCAATTTGGGTCTTGCGAGCAGGACTTTCGATACTGCAGTCCTGGGCTAGAGCGAGCGATCCACCGCGCAAGAAGACGACACGAATACCAAAGGAAAGACAACCCACCTGGTGAATTGTAAGCTTCATGCTTTTCCGCTCCTTGGGTACACCCGCGATTCAGCCGCCGGGTCTCAAAGGAGAAGCAAGCAACCAACGCACGAGCATTTGAGTATGAAGCACAAAATGACCCAGATCAACTAGTTACCTTGACCTTGCCGATCGCCGCGTTGAACAGGGGGAAAGATGGGGAACGCCATGAAATGGCCCAGGGAGTGGTCGAAAAACGTAAGCCTCATGTCCCGAAAAAAGGAGCGCCTCCACTTGCCTTCAAAGCGGAGGCGCCCGTCACATAGCCCGGTTAGTTTCCCCGAACCACCAGACTAACTCGTCCGTCCCGGTTTCGGCGGGACAAAGGAGGAAATTTTAAAAGAACCACTCCACATGGTTTGAATGCGTTCCTCATTTCCAGAAACACCAGCCGCATCACGAAATCGAAGTCGTTGCCGCTGTTCTCTGCGTTGCCGTTACTGCTGGTGAAGTTGCTGCGACTAGGAACATCGCGGAGATACGATCTTGGCACTCCTTTTGCAACGTCTCTTCTGCGTCTTCAATGCAGAAACCTCGTTGCTCTGGCTGTTGTTATTATCCTGACCGAAGCAGAGCGGGCCGGTAAGTAATAAAGCAGCTGGCGACCCGAACGCAAAGCTGCCCACTAAGGGGAAAAATCTGCTTCTATCCATGTTTTTGGTCGGTTAACGCTATCTGCATGTTCGAAATTAATCGAACCTCGTCGCACCGTTCGATACCCCGAGTTTTTAGGATGTCGAGAGCAGCGGACCGCTTTCAGACTCATAGACACGCTTTTCCGACGACTAGACACCGCATGGATGGCGAGTTGGTGGGTAAGGGTGATCCGCGGGAGATGGCCCAGAAGTAATCAGTAATCAGTGGGTTCGGAACGAAATCGTCTGACTTACTGGGCTGCCTTAACGCCGCAAGCCGCGCAGTGGGAGCCTCTTTTAAAACCTCTTCGAATTGATCGGCGCATCCGCCGATTCTTCACTGATTACTTCTCGCCCCACCCCTCGCGCGCCGACCAGTTGCAATAGGCCGGCTACTTAGCAAGTTCGCGGCGAAATTCCGCGGCGCTAGTTCCAGTTACCCGCCGAAAGATCCTTGCAAAATGCTGGCTGGTGGCGAAACCACAATCCTGGGCGATCCCGCTGATGGTCAGATCCGAGTCTTTCAACAGCATTTGTGCATGTTCCACTCGGACCTTGTTCAAGACCTTGTGAATGGAACTGCCGACCTGTCCGCGAAATAGTTGCGCTAGACGCGCTCGTGACATGCCGGACGCGCTCGCCAGGCGTTCCAACGACCAGTTCTCGCGAAACCGCGTCTGGAGCACATTCAGAGCCCGTGACACCGACGGATGCATGACAGCGTTCGCCGCCCGTCTGTTCCCATCCTTAGTCGCTCTGACAATCTCGAGGAGCAAAGCATCTACTCCGAGGCGGAGAGCAGCCGCCTGATAGTGAGAAGGCGTAGCGCCCTCCGTTACGATCCGGGAAAACAACTGTTCAAATTGATAGACCTCGTGAAGAACCACAACGCCTCTCAGCAAGCTCCTTAGATTCCACTCGGCATGCCGAGCCTCGATAATCGGGAGCTGCAGTCCAACAAACAGACGATGGTGTCTAGTGTCCGGCCCGCGCCGAAGCCAATGCATGGTTCCAGCCGGAACACTCCAAAACGATCCGCTACCGAGACTAAACCGGTTCCCTCCACCGACATACAATTCGCTCGTTCCCTCCGCCAAACACCCCATTTCCCAATAGCGATGTTGATGTCCTTCCTCTCGCGAGCCAGGCGATTCCCAATGGTCGCCTAGATCGACTACTTCAGGAACTATCTGGTTAAGCTCAATCGCATGAAAACCGTAAATTACTCCTTTAGTCCTAAGAATTTGCATTCTGCCGGTCGTGCCAACCTCACAAAATCACTGGGGGGTACAGCCATAACCTCCACTCCGGCACTCTGGCACTTGATCTAGCAGGATCTGTTCCTGACCCGGTTACAGTCAACGCACGTCATGCAATGGGCTCATTTCCTCCATCCCAAACTCGTCGGCACCAATTCATTTTGTACAAAAAGCGAGCTGCCGCGATTTTGTTCAAATAGATTTAACAGATCAGCGCGGTCGTCAAGTCGGGCGAGTTAGCCTTGCTAACTGCACTCTCGGTTCAGCTATTTGCAAGTACCATCCGCCCGGACCTTTCGGTTAGCCGATGGCAAAGAAACTCGCCACGATTTAAATTTTTAGGACCGATGAACTCGCGGTCCGCCGGCGCCGTTTACTCAGGAGCGCCGAATCCAGACTTGCATCTCGCCGGGTGTTCGATTCGCCCAGGCGTAATACGGGATCGCACAGAGCTCGACGGCTTGGCTTGAAGGCGCCTGCTCGGAATAGAGGACATTCGAGCGGTCACTCTCCCGCACGGCTGGTCCCTTCAAAAGGGTTACACCACCGAGCAAGTCGTCGGCTTGAACGGCCTGGAAAACCGATTGAGCGGAAAGCAAGTATCGATCAAGATCAGCGCCGTTGTCCGCTTGCTCGATACAATAGACCAGTGGCCCGCGGCTCAACGCCATTCGCCCGCGATCGGCTTCGATTTCAAAACGAGCGAACTTCTGGCGAATCGGCATTTCGAAATTCAAATCGATTCTATCGCCGTTGTTCCAGACCCGGCGCACAGATACGTAGCCAGCCTTGGCTTCCAAGTCCTGCAGCTGCCCGTTGATGGCAAAAGTGGTCTTGCCCGCCCAACCCGGAAGGCGAAACGCAAGCGTCTTGTCGTTCGGACTTTCCGTAGTGATTTCGATGGAGTTATCACCGTTGAAAGGAAAGCCGCTCTTAACCCTTAAGCGCATGCCCGGGAACGTCGCTTCGCAGTTCACATAATGGTGAATCGCAATCCCGTCGGGCCCTTCGCTTAAGAGATATCCTGAAAGAGAACTGACTAATCGAGCCAAGTTCGGCGGGCAGCAAGGACACCACCAGGGCCAAGGGATCCGGCGATGCGTTCCCCGGCTCGACAAGGGATTGTCATAAAAGAAAGACCGTCCATCCAGCCCGATACCGGAAAGGATACAATTGTAGAGCGCTAGCTCCATGACGTCTGCGAACTCCGCGTCCAGTCGCGTCTGCAACAACCGATGAGCGAACAGGAATAACCCGATGGACGCGCACGTTTCCGCATACGCATTTTCGTTCGGAAGATCGAAATCGCGAGTAAACCCTTCGTTTTCCGAGGCGGACCCAATACCGCCGGTCAGGTAGAGCTTCGTATCGATCACATCCCGCCAGAGGCGTTCAGCGGTTTCCAACAGACTGGCGTCACGGGCGGCTACGCCAACGTCCACTACCGCCGCCAGCAAATACATCGCTCGCACGGCATGTCCGACTACTTTCGATTGCTGCCGGATCGGTTCATGTGCTTGCATGTAGGCGTACGGCGACCCGGGATGGTTCGGGCGAAACTCGCGCTTGTCCAGTCGATCAATTGCCTCGCGCTCGAAATAATTGGGTGACGCGCCTCGCTCATTGATAAAGAACCGGCTCAACTCGAAATAGCGAGCGTCACCGGTCAATCGATAAAGCCGCATCAAAGCGAGCTCAATCTCGGGATGCCCGCAGTAACCTTTGGTTTTTGCAGGGTCGTTCCCAAAGCGCTCAAATAAAAGATCCGCATACCGCCGGGCAACACCTAGTAGAGTATCCTTCCCCGTCGCTTCGTGATGGACAACGGCGGCTTCAATCAGGTGCCCGGCGCAATAGAGTTCGTGTAGATCCCGTAGATTCTTGAACCGATGGCGCGGCCGCCAAGTAAGGATATGGCTATTGACGTAACCGTCTGGCAACTGCGCTCGTTCGAACCGAGCAACGATATCGTCGACCAGTTTTTCAAGTTCCGGATCGCGCTCCTGTTGAAGGCGGGCCGAAGCCGCTTCCAGCCACTTCGCCAAATCTGAATCCCAGAAGATGCTGCCGCCCCAATACCAATCATCGCCCACGGCTCGGCCTCGATGCATCTTCTGATCTAGAGCCAACGCATCGATCTGACCTTCTGCCTCCAACTCGCGGAACTGATGAAAAAGGGTGGTCTTGCCGACGAGTTCTCTCCATTGCCTCCAGAAACCATCGAGAATCGCGACTCTATCGGGGGGTACCGGGGACCAACTCGCATCCATGGTGCACTTTTCATTGCGGTCGAGCCAACCACAACTAGACTGCTTCGTAGAAATGCGGCACAATTCCGACCTGGAAAACGCCGTGAACGCCGAGATCGAGCGGGAAAATCTCACACCAAGACGCAAAGACGCCAAGGTTCAGCACAGAAAACCGAAGCAGCTGGCCAGGGCACACTGATTACTGACCTACTGATTACCGATCACTTTCGTACCACCCCCATCACGCTCCACCATTCACCAATCACCATTCACTTCTCACCAATCACCTCTCACCGTCCCCCTCCCCCGCCCCCCATGTCCGCCAACCAGCTGATCATCTCAACCCAGACCGCTCTCTCGGCCTCAAACGCCGGACTATTCGTAGCCCCACGTTACGGCTTACATCCGGAGCGCGAACTAGCATCGTTCGAGCTTATTTTCGTGCGGTCCGGGGTACTGAGGCTTTGGGAAAATGAAAACCGGTTTGAAGTTTCCCCCGGGCAAACCCTGATCTTGTGGCCCGGGCGCAGGCATGGACCTAGTGCGCCGTACGAGCCGAAAACGTCATTTTATTGGTTACATTTCGAGCTTGATTCTCCGTCGTGCGCCACCGGCGCCGTCGTCCCTCAAGTCGCGGATGTACCGCGACCGTTGCGACTGGTAGAATTGTTTCGGCGCTTTCTCGATGATCAAGAAAACGACGATTTAGAACCAAATTACGCAGCGACTTTAGTGAAACTGATGTTGCTCGAGATCGCCCTTCAAAACCAATCGCAACAGGCCAACCGCATGCACCCACCGGCGCGTAAGCTAGCCGCCACTGCTCAACTCGCCATCGGCAAACGATTCCGCGAGCCCATCACCACAACGGAGATTGCTCGAACTCTGCACTGCAACCCGGACTATCTGGGCCGGGTTTACCGCGAAACCTTCGGTCACAGCCTTACGGTCGGCATCCACCAGGCCAGGATGCATCATGCCAAGAACTTGCTGTTGCTAAGCTCGCTGAACGTCAAAGAGATCTCCGCCGCCTGCGGCTACGGAAACCCCGATTATTTCAGACGGATGTTCCGCCGTTTTTTCGATATGCAACCGAACCAGTACCGGTCATTGCATCCACGGCAGCATACTAATGCGGCGTAGGGGGCCACGCGCGGAATGGGAAGCTCTCGACGTGGCCTGAGAAGTAATCAGTAGGTCAGTGGGTCAGTAGGTCAGTGGGTCAGTGGGTCAGTGGGAGGGGAGCCGTCCCGCGGCCGCGGGATAGTGCGGCAGATCTATTGGTGGATCAGGGAGGCGGCTCCCGCGAATGGTCCAGCGCATCGCCTCTAACCCAATGCCTCCGAAATAACTGTCCTAGCACAAGTGAATCGATGCCAGCGGTAAATTCAAAATCAGCGGTCATTCGCGGGAGCCGCCTCCTTGATCAACCGGTAGATCTGCCAAATTGCAAAGCGGCTCCCCTCCCGCTGATTACTTTCGAACCACTCACATTAACCCCGAACTGCCACCCAAGCACCCCGCTCGGCGCTTTCAATAGCCCCGAGCACCATCGCGAGGCTGTGAATATTGTCAGTGGACGGGGTCTCCGGCGCTGGGCCGCCGTTCACGGCAGACATAAACTGATGCATCACACTAAAGTGACCGCGTGTCTGGATAGGATCCGGTTCGGCCGGTGGCGGCACGGGTTCCATCTCTTTCAGAAAGACGCCAGGCTGCGACGTGAGATGGTCAGCGGGTAGTTTCTCGGCTCTTACGTCATCGGCTCCATCCCAAATCAAAGTCCCTTCGGTACCGATGATCCGCCAAACTGCGTCCCACGAGGTCCGGAAACCGTCCGCACACCAGCTAGCCCGATACGAAAGGCGGACACCTGCCGTCATCCGGAAAATCGCAATGACCGACGGCCCGCTCTTGTACCATGAGTTTTTAGGTACCCACTCCTCACAGACAACCGATTCGGCGTTCAGACCGGTAACAAAACGGGCGGCATCAAAAGCATGGATCGCCATATCCGCAAGGAGCACGTGCGACATTACCTCCCTGAATCCACCGAAATGGGGAGCGACAAACATGTCGGCGTGGACCGTGGTCAGCTCGCCGATGACACCCTGCAGCACCATCTGGCGTAGCAACCTGATCCCTCGGTTGAATCGGCGGTTCTGCAGAATAACATGCAGCTTACCGGTCGCTTTCGATAGTCCGACCAGATCCGCCGCGTCCTGATAAGTCAACGCAAGTGGTTTCTCCTCAAGAACGTGCAACCCGGCTTCCAACGCCGTCGAGGAGACCTCCTTGTGGGCGGCGGGAATTGTACAATCGAACAAGGCATCGGCTGAGACCTCACGAATCGCCGTCTTGACATCACTGAAGATCGGCACCGCCAAGTTGAATTCCTGGGCTCGTTGTTTGGCGTTTTTCTCCTCGATATCGACGAGGGCCTGGATCTGGACACCTAGTTCAGCCGCCGGACGGAGCCAATGAGGACTCATCGCTCCGCATCCGACCATGATAGCTCGCATAAACGTTAATGGTTAAAGGTTTTAGGTTACGGGTTGCGGGTTGCGAGTAAGACATCACGCGGGGCAGGCGCAGGGAAAAATGGCGTAACCCGCAACTTCCAACTCGTAACTCGCAACCCGTAACCCTTTTGGGGAACCGGCGATGAGCTAGACTCCCCCAAAAACAGCATCACCACCGGTTCCCAAAGCTAAGCTAACGATGACAGCAATTACTTCTTGGCTGCAAGTGGCTTAATCTTTGTTGCTGCTTCTGCAAGGGCGGCATCGATCGTGGCTTGGCCGGTTAGCGCTTGCTGAATCGCGGTGCGGGTGGTGAGGGAGACATTCGGATAATTCGATCCACCTTCCTCTGGTCGCGCCCGGGCAGTATCCATTTGGAGAACGAAAGGCTGGAGCTCAGGATTGGCTTCGCCCTGTTTCTTGGCGACCGTCCGGACGGACGAAATGTAATTGAATGTATTACATAGTTTCTCCAACCGGTCGGCATCCTGGACAAATTCGATGAACTTCATGGCCGCTGCTTCCACCTTCGGATCTCCCTTCATAACACACCAGACTTCTCCGCCGAGCGGCACCACCGGTTTCATTCCCTCTTTTGGCACTGGGATTGGGGTAACCTCAAAATCGAGACCGCTCTTGTGGACCTGACCCAACATCCAGGGACCCATGACCATCATCGCTGCTTGGCCGCTGATGAACTGGTTCGCGACATCTCCCTGATTCCAATTCACAACATCCTTGGAAACGGAGCCTTTCTGTACCAGGTCAACCCAGAGCTGTAACGCTTCTTTGGCCGGGGCCGCGCTTAGATCGAGCAGGCTCCCGCCGTTACTCCAGAGAAACGGCTCCCATTGCCAAGTCGCTTCTTCCGTATTCGTTGCCGAGAATACCAAGCCGTACACCGGGCTCTTCGTCAGTTTCGCGGCATCATCCTTCAACTCGTCCCAGGTCTTGGGCGGATCGGTGATACCGGCGTCGCTCAGCATCTTTTTATTAGAAAAGATGGCTAAGCTGTTACTGCCGATCGGCACTCCAAAGACCTTATCACCCTCTGTCACTGATTTTTTTGGTCCCGGATACGTATCTTTCCAGGTCGGCAACTTTGCGACGCTCGCACTGATGTCTTGCAGCACCCCGGCCTTAGCCACCCGCCGAACGTCCGGATTGTCGATGCAGGAAATCCCTGGCGGCTTATGCACGGCCGCCATCTGCAGGGTGCGGCTCAACAACTCGGCGAACGGGACATAGGTGAACTTGATCTTGATGTCAGGGTTGGCTGTCTCGAAATCCTTTTGGATATCGGCTAGACCCTGGATTTGTCCCGGAACATTGAAGTAATGGACAATTTCAACTGTGGTTTCGGAGCGAGCAGTGCCAAGGGAGACTGCTGCGATGGAGGTACAAACAAGAAATTTCCACCAGAGCGGAAATTTTCTAGAGGATGGGGTTAGGGGCATTGTATCGGTTTGTTTTGGATGTTTGGGGAGAAAGTCTTTAGTGAAGGTTCACCTTCGCTGGAGCAAGAGCTGGAACAGGTTCAAACTCAAGATTAAAGCGACAACCACGGTGGCGATGGCCGCTGCCTGCCCGAAATTCAAGATCGAAAACCCGACTTGGTAGGCGTAGGTGGAAAGCAAATGGCTCGTATTGGCGGGACCGCCGCCCGTCATAATCCAGACCAGATCAAACACTTTAACCGTGTAGATGGTGCCGAGCATCAACACCGCCACCGTCACCGGTTTCAGGATCGGTAAGGTAATGAAGCCGACACGTCTCCAATAACTCGCGCCATCGATACGCGCGGCTTCGTAGATCTCTTGAGGAATGTTACAGACGCCTGAATACAGCAAGATAAAGTTGAACGGGAAACCGATCCAAATATTCGCCACAATGGTAGCGGCCAAGGCGTAGCCGGGCGATGCCAGCCAGGGCACCGTTGGAATTCCAAACCAGTGTGACACCTGGTTAATCGGACCGACCTCATTGAACAGACCTTTGAATGTATTCGCCGCCGTCAGGACCGGAGCGATCCAAGGGATCAGGAGCAACGCAATCAATACATTCTTGAGCGGGAACCGGTTCTGGAAAAATAGCGCGAGGAGAAACCCGATCGTGAATTGAAACAGGATACTGCAGAACGTGAAGGTCACAGTATTTTCAAGGGCCTGCCAGAACGTCCCGCTCGAAAGTGTCTGCTGATAGTTCGAGACTCCGTTGAACGGCATATCGCCGCCAACGAAAGTTTCGACCGTGGCATCACGAAAGCTCAACGCGAGGCTGTACAAAACCGGATAGACGAGGAGCAGCAGGCCAAAGACCGTAATTGGAAGGATGAATGAATACGGGGTGAGTGCGCTTCTCCACGCAGCTTTGCGCCGCAGAACCGCTCGAGATTCCGCGTTTTGAACCGTTGTGTCTCGCGCTCGAGTGGCCTCAAGTTGTCTCATTAGTCCTATAGCCTAGTGCAAAGCGCCGCGCGTGAACCCGGCAACGATGAATCGACTCGCGGCGACGACGAATAACACCGCGGGAAGCGCCGTGAGTAAGCTGCCGGGTAGCAGAAAACTCCAATCGATGCCGTATACCCCAACCGCCTTATACAACTCCAGGGTGAGCGGCTGTAAGCCCGCTTCAGTAATCATACTCAGAGCGAAAATCAGATCGCCCCACGGCATTAAGAAACTGAAAATTGCTACCGTGATCATGCCAGTCATGGTGACCGGAACAACGATCGAGAAAAACGCCCTCCACTGCCCTGCTCCGTCGACCTGCGCGGCTTCCACCAATTGATAGGGGAATTCGCGGAGATAAGCGCCAAGCATGATTAAGGCAAACGGCACCGTGAAAGTCATGTCGCCGAGAATCAGTCCAGGCAGCGTGTTGACCAGATCAACCCGCGAAAAGAGTACGAACAACGGGATTACAAAGACGATGGCTGGCAGCATCTGGCTGGTCAGCATGAACGAAAGAATAGCGCCTCGGCCTCGAACCTTGAGCCACACTATGGCATAGGCTGCCGGAGCGGTGATTAGCAATGTAGCGGTCGAAGTACAAAAGCTAACGATTGCGCTAGTCGCGAAATGCGGCCAGAGCCTGCTGACCGCGTTGGTCCAGTTCTGAACCATGAACTCATGCGGCCAGAGCGAAAAATGCGGGCTAAAAAGCTCGCGCTGCGTCATGAAACTCCCCATCACGACCCAATAAAGCGGCAAAAGCAACACCACTGTAATAACGATGCCCGCGGCGGTATACCACCAAGGGGAACGAAATGCCGGGGGACGCATGGCCTTACCTTACCCCACCCGAAACCGGAGTCACAACCTTATCGGAGCGTAGAAATACCGGACGATTCCGACCTGCTCCGACGCGGTGTTTGGCGTCGTATCGCCCATTCGCCCTGTCGCCGCTTCGCCCACTCACCTAGCCCCGGGCCCAAATCTCCCGCAGCGGACCATCAGCGCCATACACCGGGTCGCGATCAGGGATCGGCAGCGCTGCAATGTTTTGATCGGCTCGTGGACGTTCCCCTGGCTTCCCCGTCAATAAATCCCAACTGCGACCGTCAGGATAGGCGCCAACCACGCCAAAATCGTGGCTAGCGCCAAGGTTTTTATGACCGACACCAGCCGGGATGACGATAACGTCGCCGGCCTGCACAAGAAAGTCTCTTCCCTGTTCTCCTCCGAGGCGGACGGTCACTGATCCCCGGTAAACACCCAGCACTTCGTGACTCGTACTGTGATAGTGGTGAAACGGATAGATGCCGTTACGCCACGAATTGGTCCAATTGTTGGCGGCGAATTGTTGAACAACCTTGGTTGCCGGATCAGCGCCACCTGGTGGCAAGACCCCACGGTACAAGAGCAGTTGAAGACGATTGTTCGGAATGACGCCGTCATCTTTGAAAGCAGCACTCTCGGGTTGTTTCATATTGGTCTCCTGCGCCAAAGCCCGTTTGACGTTCAAGGCAGATCCAAGAACGAGCAAAGCCATCATCTTGAATGATCTTACCAAAAATCCGCGCCGATATGTTCGATATTGGTCGTCCATGACGGTTAGAAGATACCGCGATCGCAGTGCCAGGGCGAGTGGCCATACCGGGAGGGGGCCGCTTTGTCGGGTTGCAGATCTGTATCTGTTTAAACAGGCGGCTCCCGCGACCAGCCCCTGATGATCGTCCGCCCACAAATTCTTGATCGCTCGCGGGCTAGACACGAAAAAATGCGTCCAGGGCCAAAACCTATACTGGGTAATTCGCGGGAGCCGCCTGCTGCATACCGACACACCGACAGACCTGCAACGCGACAAAGCGACTCCCCTCCCGCGCCTGGCGGATCATCGAACCAAACGCACCTCAAAATCTGCCTCAAATCGTCGAGATCGGGAATTGACGGTTTGCAAGCTTGGGCTGCCCTTCTTAAACTCCGCCACTCGAATGAGTTCAATCGAAACGTTATTAGAAAATAATCGTGCTTGGTCGCAGAGCCTGACCTCGGAGAAGCCCGATTACTTCCGGCAGCTAGCGAAAGAACAATCACCTAATTTTCTCTGGATCGGCTGCGCCGACAGCCGGGTGCCAGCCGACGAAGTAGTCGGCGTTTTGCCGGGGGAACTATTTGTCCATCGGAACGTGGCGAATCTGGTTTATCCGTCCGACCTGAACTGCATCTCTGTCGTTCAATTCGGAGTGCAGGTGCTCCGAGTCCAACATATTATTGTGTGCGGCCACTACGGTTGCGGCGGCGTCAAAGCCGCCATGTCAAACAAAAGTCACGGGCTCATCGACAATTGGCTGGCTAAAATCAAAGATGTTTATCTTCGGCATCATGAAGAGCTCGACGCCATTGCCGATCCGGAGGCACGATCCGATAAGCTTTGTGAACTGAACGTGGTTGAACAGGTCGAGGCGTTGAGCCGGACCGCGGTTCTCCAAGACGCCTGGTATCGTGGCCAAAACGTTGCCATCCACGGCTGGATCTACGGCCTAAAAGATGGCCTGCTCAAAGACCTCGGGGTCCGAGTCGACAGCATCGATCAAGTCCCACCTCAATTCCGCTTCGAGAACCCCCCGAACAGTTAGAAGTTTCGGGTTGCGAGTTATACGTTAGACGTCGTTTAGGATGCCGGGCGATTACCTAACTCAATTCGCTAGCCCGCAACCAGCAACTCGTAACCAGCAACCCGCAACGCTTCTCACCAGCATACAAATCCGCCGTCGACCACCAGGTCGATGCCGGTGCAGAAAGAGGCGGCTGGGCTCAAAAGGAAGACTGCTGGGCCGACCATTTCGTCGACAGTCGCCATTCGTCCCAATGGCGTATCGGCTTCGAACTGTTTACGTTGCTCGGCGACCTCAGGGCGAGTGTTCATCGGAGTCAGTGTATAGCCGGGACTGATCGAATTAACCCGAATCCCACGGTCGCACCATTCCATCGCTAGACTTTTGGTGAGGTGAATTACGCCGGCTTTAGAAGTGTTGTAATGGATCTGCTGAATGCCGCGGTTAACAATAATGCCGGACATCGACGCGATGTTAACAATCGACCCCTGACGACGCGGTAACATGGCTCTAGCCTCAGCTTGGCAAGATAGGAAAATACCGGTCAGATTGACATCCAGCATTGTTTGCCACTGAACCAACGGCATGTCTTCAGCAGCCGCGGCGTTGGCAATACCGGCACAGTTTACCGCCAGCGAAAGCGCCCCCAGGTTTTTTTCGACCGACTCGATCGCGTTAGCTAACTCGTCGGCACGGGTGACATCTCCGGTTAAAGCCACCGCTCGATGTCCCATCTTTTGGATACGTTCAACGGTATTGGTTAGTCCACTACTGGTGCTAAGATCAAAGCACGCTACCAACGCTCCCGCCTCAGCCAGTCCGATGGCGATGCGCTGACCGATCCCACTCCCGGCGCCGGTCACGACCGCTACTTTTCCTTCCAAACTGAATAAGTTCATTTATTTAAAAACGATTCTCACCACAGAGACGCAGAGGTCGCCGAGAAAATGAATTTCAAAAAGACTATCCGTAAAAGTTCCTTTCCTATCTTGGTGACCTCTGTGTCTCTGTGGTGAAATATTTCTGTTACGATGTCGCTAACTCCATGATGGCCACTTGATTCGCTTCTTCGTTGGTCAAGATACCTCTCGGCCGGCCGCGACTGAGTACGAGAATCCGATGCGAGAGTCCCAGAACTTCTTCCAAATCTGAGCTCACTACGATGACCCCCATTCCGCCGCGAGCTAGGCTCGCGATGGTTTCGTAGATTGCAGCCCGAGCGCCCATATCGATACCCCGGGTTGGTTCATCCAAAACAAATACTTTCGGAACCCGCGAGATCCATCTGGCGATAATGACTTTCTGTTGATTACCGCCGGACAGGTGGCGGGCAAACTGTTGAGGAGTCCCTTTTACGCCCAGGCGCTCGATCGCCTGAGTTGCAAAAGCGCGAATCCCTCGAGGCGACAGCCAGCCCTGGCTTCCGATCCGGTCATAGTTACCTAAAGCCAAGTTACTAGCCACGGTGTGATCGAGTACCAGCCCCTGGGCCTTGCGATCTTCCGGCACCAGGACCAACCCGGCTCGGATGGCGTCGCTGGGTTGGCGAATCTGGGTGGGCTTGCCTTCGATCGAAATTACCCCCGAAGAAAGCTTATCCACTCCAGCAATAGCCCGGACCAGGTCGGATCGTCCCGCGCCAACAATCCCGGCAATTCCGACCACTTCACCAGCGTGAACCGAGAAGCTCACATCGCGAAAGCGGCCGTCGGCAGCCGTTAGACCTTCACACCGTAACAGTTCGGTCGCGCTGGGCGCATTTTTCTTGGGAAAGATGCGATCGATACTCCGGCCCACCATGTTCTCGAGAACAACATTCACCGGGACATCGGCGGATGGATGCTGAGCCACCAGACAACCATCACGCAGCACCGCGATCCGATCCGCAATTCTGGCGATTTCGTCTAACCGATGACTAATATAAATAAAGGAGACACCCTGTTTCCGAAGCCGATCAATCTGAGAAAACAATCGTTCGGTCTCTGAACCGCCTAACGCAGCCGTGGGCTCATCTAAGATCAGCAGCTTAGCATCCAGAGTTAAGGCTTTGGCGATCTCCACCTGTTGCTGGGCGGCAACCGATAACCGACGGACAGGCGTCGCCGGTGAGATATCCAAGCCCAGACGGTGAAGCTGTTCAGCTGCGCGGCGCCGCATGTTTTCTCGATCGACGAACCCATTTCGGTTCGGCAACCGCCCAACGAAAACATTCTCCGCCACGGAAAGCGCCGGTAGTAACCGCATCTCTTGATGGATCAAACCGACGCCAGTCGCCATAGCGTCTCCAGGCGAGGCCGGAGCGTAGGGTCGTCCCTCCCAGGTCATCACCCCGGTGTCCGGCAAAAGCAGACCAGCGATAATAGAGGAGAGCGTTGATTTACCAGCCCCGTTTTCCCCAACCACGGCCACCACCTCGCCTTCGCAGACTTCGAGATCGATCCCCGACAGAACTTGATTACCAGCAAAGCTCTTGCCGATTCCTCGGACAGAAAGCCTGGGAACGAGTGCTTCGTTGGAACTTGGGCCGGAAGCAGGCGCAATCATCTAGCAGCACGGCGTCATAGCGAACCTACTAAAACTAGGGGTGCTTGGCGATGAACGGCTCGACGTTCTCTTTCGTCGTGAGGACCGCATCTTGCAGTTGATTCGCCGGTAGCTGCTTGCCGGCAATCAGGTCGAGAGCCGATTGCAACGCCAGCCGGCCCATTCCTTGAGTCTGTTGGGTCATCGTCGCGGTGAGAACACCGTCACGGACCGCCTTTAAACCGGCCACGTCACCGTCGAAACCAACCACGATTACTTTGTGGTCCAGATTACCAACTTTGACGGCTTGAGCGGCGCCAAGAGCCAAAGCATCGGCGCGTCCAAAAAACACCGTGATATCAGGATGCCGTTGCAGCATATCCTGGGCAATGGCAAAACCTTCATCCTGCATCCAGGCCTTGCTCGGTTGTTTGGCGACTACCTGTAAGCCCGCGAATTTGGTGAGTGCTTCATTGAATCCTTTATCGCGATCCAACTCCGGCGTCGTTCCAAGTTGGCCCTGCAGAATCCCGATCTTTCCTTTTCCATCGGTAATCTTGCCAACGTACTCACCTAACGTTCGCGCAGCCGATACGCTATCGGTAGCAATGAACGTGTCTCCGGGATCATCCGGCGGAGTTCTATCCACACAAACGACCGGAATACCGGCCGCTTTTGCGGTCTTGACCGGAACCCCGGCAGCGGTGGCACCGGCAGGAATGTAGATCAGTGCTTTAACTCCGCGCGTGATCAGATCCTGGACCTGGCTCACTTGCGTTGCCGAATCCCCTTTGGCATCAACGGTTATTACCGTGATCCCTTTCGCCTTGGCTTCCGCTTCAACCGACTGTTTGATCTGGTTAAAGAAGTCGGCTTGGAGATTGGCTACAGCTAAACCGATGGTGACGTCTTTCTGTTGAGCAACGGCGCGAGACAACCCGCCAAAGGTCAAGGCTATGGCTGTTGTCACCGCGACCAGTGAAGTGCGGAGGAACATGGATCTTATCATTCTATTTATGGGGATGTTTTTTTTAACTGCAGCAGCCTCCTCCGGAGGTTCCGGAAGACTCCGCTGAAATCTGGTTAGTTAGAGACGTGCCCGTGATTTGGTCCGTCGCGTTAACGCAGCCGCCCGCTTATCCTTCCTTTCTGCGTAAGGTGTCAGCCATAACCGCGATCGCGATTACCGCGCCGATGATGATCTGCTGAATAAAGGGAGATACCCCTACCAAATTAAGGCCGTTGTGAAGTACCCCAATGATCAGGACTCCAACAATCGTGCCTCCGATACCGCCGACACCACCGCTCAGACTCGCTCCGCCAATGACCACGGCGGCAATCGTATCGAGCTCATAACCAAGACCAGCGCTCGGTTCGGAGGAGTCGAGGCGACTGGCTTGCGCAATTCCGGCGATCCCGGACAGAGTTCCAGCCGCCACGTAAACCCACATCGTCAGCGCCCGCACTTTAATTCCCGCCAGCCGCGCGACCTCAGCGCTGCCGCCGATGGCATAAAGACTCCGGCCGGCGGTCCGGTACCGTAAGAAGATCCAGGTTACGACCACCAGAACCAAAAAGAGCGCAACCGTTATCGAGAGAAACCCAAAATGCCGGACGGTTGAAAGACTCGTGAACCAGTCTGGGAATCCAACGACTTGACGACCATCGGTCACGATATTCGCCAACCCGCGGCCAATCGACATCATCGCCAGCGTGGCAATGAAAGCCGGCAACTTTGCCTTGGTCACCAATAGCCCGTTGATAAGGCCACAAGCTGCGCCGCAGATCAGGGCGATCAGGATCGCTATCGGCAAAGGAACGCTGAAGCTCTCTTTCAGCCAACCCATTATCATCATCACAAAAGCGAGGATGGATCCGACGGAAAGATCGATACCTCCGATAACAATCACCAGGGTCATCCCGACGGCTAGAATGCCCAGGACGGTCACCTGATCGAGAATGTTGAGCGCGTTTCTTACTGAGAAAAAGACGCTGGTTGTCAGTGTGAAAACCACACAGAGAAGAATCAGCCCCAAGAGCGGCCCCTGAACCCCGACGATCCAACTCGCCCAAGAAGCTTTTTTTGGGGTCGTAAGGGGCGTAGCCGCATCAACGGTTGCGTTCTTCGTATCGCTCATTGGTTTAGCTGAAAATTCCGGAGACAGCGGAAGTTTGGTAAAGGCGATGCGGGGGAAACATAGCTGGAAGAAAGGAGAATCAGGGAAGAAGGAAGGGAGCGGCGCTACCGAAATTTTTACACAAGTACGAATTTTTATGCATCGACAACGCAATATTCTTACCTACATTTCTTCATGTCAACCCCTATCTGCTCTTCTCTTTATGATTCCTTTTCGCCGCTTCGAAAATAAGACTGTCCTTATCACCGGTGCCAGCCGTGGCATCGGCGCAGGCCTCGCCAAACGTTTCGCTCAAGAAGGCGCTAATCTCGTCCTCTCGGCGAACGAACCTCGAGTCGAAGAAGTTGCCGCAGAGCTGCAAAACTCCGGTGCTAGCGCCATCGCGGCAGTTTGTGATGTCACTGAAAAAGCGGAGGTAGATCGACTTTTTACTACCGCTACTGAGCGATTCGGCGCGATCGATGTCTCGATTCAAAATGCCGGTGTTATCACCATCGCCAAGATTGAAGACCTCACCGAAGCCGAATGGGACAAAGTGATGGATGTTAATACCAAGGGTGTATTTCTTTGTTGCCAGGCGGCCGCTCGCCACATGCTGCCGCGCAAAACCGGTCGCATCATAAATACTGCTTCGGGACAGGCTAGGCAGGGGTTCATCTACACGCCCCACTACGCGGCCAGCAAATTTGGTGTGGTCGGCCTCACCCAGAGCCTGGCGAAAGAACTCGCTCCAAGCGGGATCACGGTGAACGCATTTTGCCCCGGTATCATCGATACCGATATGTGGGCATACAATGATCAGGCCTGGGGAAAGTTGCTGGGCAATTACAAGCCAGGGGAGCTGATGCAAGAGTGGGTCAGCAATATCCCCATGAAACGAGTTGGCCGTCCCGATGACGTCGCCGGTCTCGTCACTTTCCTGGCCTCCGATGATGCCGCCTATATCACCGGCCAGACCATCAATGTAGATGGCGGACTTTTTATGTCCTGACACGCCGGCCTAGTCGTTCCTATGGCCCTTTGCTTTAGGCGGAGTCGCCTTTTGTTTCGGTGTCGGCTTGGGAGCCGGTGGCGCTTTGACGATGGTGGCGCTCACTATTTTCCCGGTAGTGTCGACTATCGCGGTAAAATCAAACTCTCGATCCACATCGCCGAGAACCACGGCGCTATCGCAAACAACCTGCAGTTGAGCCGGGGAAAGCCATTTCGCCGATTTATAAGTCGGAAAGCTTATCTTGCCCAATTTCGTCGCGGGAACTCCGAAGGCCCTTGCTAGGTAGGGCTTCAGGGCGTCGATATCATCATAGAAGAGCCGGATTACTTTTACGCCGGCTCGTAGTTGGAGCACGTCACGCCGGCCTGATTTGTCGATCATTAGGGAATTGGCATTGTCAGGCGACGGCACCTGCAAGATTTCAACTGCGGGTGCGGCCACTAAAAGACCGGCAAGCAGGAGGCAAGCGAAACAACACGTTTTCATAGCGGAGGCTGGACTGGTAAGGCAAAAGGCTATTTTGTCGAACCCATAACCGCGTGAAAACAACAAATAATGCCTTTGTGCACGAAGTCCGTGACGTGGACCGAAGCAGTCCCAGGCCGAACCGGCAATTTTCTGGGGTTCAGCCAGGCGTGTGGATTGAACCGACTCTAAAAGCTACGAAGGGCGCACGATGTCGTGCGCCCTTCCTTTCTGTGGTCCGATGCCGGAGTGCTCCGGCCATGAACTAGCTAGTGATTATTCTCTCCCCCGGTTCTCTTCAGGGTCCGAGGTGGCGTGGGCCGGGCATTCGATGGCTTCGACGGCTTCAAAGGCGTCGGCCGATGCTCCGTGGGGTGAGCCGTTTTATGACCACTGTGTTCCTCGCCGCCGTTCCGCAAATTATAAATGTGCGGCGTCGGGGCCGGCTTTTCGGTGTGGTGCTCCTCGACCCGATGATGAGTCGGGGTCGACTTATGGGCTATCTGGATTTGCGGCGGAGTCGGGGTCGGTTTCGGCGTTGGAGTCGATCGAGGCGTCGGCTGAGGTGTTGGTGTGGGACGAGGTGTCGGTGTAGGAGTTGGCCGGCCCGGAGTCGGCGTCGGTTTAGGTGTCGTTTTGGGAGTCGGAGTCGGACGTGGCGGCGTCGGACTACCTCCTGGGCGCGGCGGTGTCGGCCAACGCGGCGTCGGGGTCGGATGAGGTCGCACCGGCGGGGTCGGCCACTGGTGCGGATGATGGTGCCAAGGAGGCCACAGATTCGGCGGGCAGAACCACCCTACTCCCACCCAAACGAGCCCAGCGACATCTCCTGAGGTAAAAACGGGGGCATCGGGTCCGCCCGGAGGATCATTGGTCACTCCCACCGGGATCGCCAAGAAAGCATTAATACGGCCGTCCAACGTCGTTCCAAACCCAACGATCCAACCCTGGTTGTTGATACCATCGGCAACGTCCAAAGCCGAAAAACCGGCTTTCCGCAAATTGATCGCTGCGCGCGTGAGGTCGATCATCTGTCCGTTCGTGTAGACGAAAGCGCGCTTTTGATCGTCGCTGTCGCTCTCCCCCACGATTTGACCTCCATCATTGATAGCTCGCGCATAGCTGGCCTTAGCAAATCCGTTCAGCGTACCGAGGTCCTGCATCGAGCCGCCACTGACAACAAAAGCATGGGTGGCGCCGCTGCCTGTCTCGCTATCGCCAACGATGACGCCGGTCTGATTGATTCCCAGCGCTTCGCTATCGTCGCCCCCTAAAGTGCCAAGGTCAGTGAGACGGTCCGAAGCATATAGAAATCCGTGTGTCGACCCACTTTCAGTATCATAACGACCGACAATCTGACCGGCGGCATTGATCCCGTAAGCCGTTTTCAGTGTATCCGAGTTTTTAGCGGAGATCCCTAAGTCCTTCACCCCGTTCTCGCCGAAAAGTGCTGGCCGATGGCTATCCCCATCCGCTTGACTATCACCGACAACTAGACCCGAAGCATTGAGGGCGAAGGCTTCGCTATTGCTGCCGTCAGCTAACGTTCCCAACGAAGCGATACCCTGATTTTGGGTATAGAGAAACGCCAGCACGTTACCGTTGCCGTCCGCGCTATACCCAACGATTTGGTTGGCATTATTGATCGCCGTTGCCGCGGTGGCTTTTCCGCCCAGTGAACCCAGGTCTTTTATAGTGCCATCGGAATAGCTGTATAAGAACGCATTGGATTCATCGTTCTGATAGCAATACCCAACCACGTCGCCTTGGTCATTCAATCCCAACGCCGTGCTGTTGCAACCATCTGGGGTCGGGATGTGAATGATCTTGTAACGGGTTTGTGCGGTGACTGCTCCGGTGAACAACCCGGAGAGAATTAGTGATCCCAAGAACGCGGGCAGTAAGACACCCGGGACACGCCATCGCAGGCGTAAGCTGGCGAGACCCGAGCTGGGTCCCATTTTTGAAGGAGGTTTCATATCGGCAGGAGCGCCCGGACGACTAGCGAGCAATTGATTTGGGTTGTACGATCGGAGGCGACGGTTCTTAGCGGGATCAGACGTCTCTCATGTCCGAAGCATTCGCCTGTGGAGCTTGGAGAGTTAACCCAACTCCCACTGAGATTGCTAATCGGCAATAGCTTCATGTTAACTGGACTTGCAGTTTGGTTAGTTTGACTAAAAAACATCGCAATCGAGTCAGATTGGATGCGTCATTCCCTTTAAGCAGCCGCAATGCCGGAACCGTCGAAACCCTAATACTTTACCGATGAATAGGGGGGTCCCCGAGGGAGGAAATCTTTCTAACCGAGCTCCCGTTTGTTTTTCCGGCGATCAGTTAACTCCTCCACCTGTACCGGAATCGTTACGAATCATCCCAATTCCAGGACGATCTCAACTGTGTAAAAGCATGCAACCCCGAAAGTATTCGGGGCTGCAAGTTTTTCCGAAGCGTGCGTTAGAAGCTATTTTGTTACGCGAAGTATTTACTTCTTTTTCCGCGGGCTTGGCCTAGGAGCAGGTTTCCTGGCCGGTTCGTGATGCTGCTCCGGTTTTCTTCCCCCTTCGTGATGTTCAGGGGGTCTACCACCTTCGTGATGTTCGGGCGGCCGGCCACCTTCGTGGTGCTCACCTGGTCTGCCGCCTTCATGATGTTCGCTCGGCCTACCACCCTCATGATGCTCGCGTGGTTTGCCACCTTCATGATGCTCGCCTGGCTTGCCGCCTTCATGGTGTTCACCCGGTTTGCCGCCACGCTCGTTTTGTCCACCCGTTTCTAGACGCGGCGGGTGTTGAGTCTCTTTCGGACCGTTGTCCTTGTCATGGCCCTTATCTTTGTCGTGGTCCTTATCTTTGTCGTGGTCCTTGTCTTTGTCGTGGTCCTTGTCTTTGTCGTGATCCTTGTCCTTGTCGTGATCCTTGTCGTGGTCCTTCCAATGATCTCGCCAATGCGGAGGCCGGCGCCAAACAAAGTGATAGTGCCATCCGTACCGCCACAGCATCGGCGGGCAAAACCAGCCTCCAAAGCCTCCACCGATCACCGCCTCACCGGTCTCCCCGGCGGCAACAAATCCGCCGATACTTCCAGAGTCTGCGGCCGGCGCATTAACCCCGCCGGGAGGATCGTTAGTAGCACCCACCGGAATAGCCAGGAAAGCAGCAAGTCGCCCGTCCAGCGTCGTACCGAACCCCACAATCCACCCCTGGCTGTTGATTCCGTCCGCTACATCTAAGGCAGAGAACCCGGCCTCTCTCATGTTGATGGCCGCGCGGGTTAGATTGATAAAGGCGCCGTTAGTATAGACAAACGCACGCTTCTGGGTGTCGCTCTCGCTATCACCGACGATTTGCCCCTGGTTATTTATCGCTCGAGCGAAGCTGGCTTTATTGAACTCGGGTAACGTCCCGAGATCCTGCATGGATCCGTTTCTCCAAACGAATGCATGCGTAGCGCCGTTGCCCGTTTCGCTATCACCGACGATCGCCCCGCCTCGATTGATGGCCAGAGCTTCGCTATTGCCGCCACCGAGAGTGCCTAGGTCCATTAAACGGTTCCCCGTGAATAGAAACCCGTGAACTGAGCCGTTCTCGGTGTCGTATCGTCCGACTATCTGGCCGTTAGCGTTAATGCCATACGCCGTTTTCAGTGTGTCCGAGTCTTTAATGGAGGCGCCAAGATCCTTCACACCGTCACCCGCAAAAAGCACCGGCCGATGACTATCACCACCGGACTGGCTATCACCAGCCGCTTGGCCGGAGATATTGATCGCGAAAGCTTCGCTATTACTTCCGTCCTTCAGCGCTCCCAGCGAGGAAATTTGCTGCGTGTAGAGAAACGCTAATACGTTTCCGTTAGTGTCGGTGCTATAACCAACGATTTGGTTCGACTGATTAATCGCAGTAGCAACGGTAGACTGCCCGCCTAACGACCCAAGATCAGTGACCGAGCCATCGGCGTACTTGTACAAGAAGGCGTTGGCTTGGTCTCCCTGGTAACTATATCCGACAACGTTACCGGAATCATTTAATCCCAAGGCCGTACTATTGAACCCGTCCGGTGTTGGGATATGGATGATCTTATACCTGGTTTGCGCTTCCAGAACGGAAGGTTGAGTCAGCAACACCACCGAGCAGAGAGCAGGGAGAATACCCCCAAGAATTCGCTCCACCAATCCGTTGGGTCTTAAGCTAGCGTGAACCCGAGTGAAGTGGGCTCCAGATGAATATTTCATAATTGGTGAGGCGAGATTGCCCAGCTACTGAAAGGATTTAACCGAGCGTCGCGTCGCGAGATATTCCCGTAAGCTGATTGTCCAGGCGTTTTACTGGACGGTAACAGCATCGCCGCCTCGGACACGTCGCGCAGGGTTGTGGGTTAATCAAAGGTTTCCCGCTGGAATCGACCGATCGGTTCGGTACGCCCCGAACATCAGCCAACCCAGCGCCGGTAGACGATGTTAGGCTTGTAAGCGAAACATCGGCAACTATCGGCAAACGAAGTGGTTTCATTGGTTAGTTAGTCTTCAGTGGTTGATTCGGAGAGACATCGCAATCCTCTGATCGCGACACGTCATTCCCTCGTTAAGCAAACCGAATGCCGACCTTCGCGCTCGACCGCCCGCCCTCGGCGGCGCCGCATTTTGCGCGAAGCAGTTGGTTTCCTGCGCGTTCCGGAAATGGTACGCGCGTCCCAGTTATAGGACGCGCGGCAGGTCGGGAGATGAGAAGTGAAAGGTGAAAGGTGAAAGGAAATTAGTGAGGCGTGGCTAGCGCGGGGAAGGAACCAGTGATTAGTGATTAGTGACTAGTGATTGGTGGTCGCGATCGGCTGGTCCGCGACCTTTCACCTTTCACGTCTCACCAATCACCAATCACCAATCACTACTCACCCACTCCCGCCCCTGCCGTCACCTGGCTATCCCTGGGCGCAACCGGCACGCGTTTGGCTCGATTAGAGAATAGGACGATAATTACAACGGCAGCGACAATGATGGCGGCGCCGGAAATCGTGCGGTTATCGAGTTGTTCACCCGCTATCGCCCAACCGAGGACGACGGCCACCACCGGGTTAACAAAAGCGTAAGTACCAACTAAAGCAGGCGAGCAAACCCGAACCAGCCAGATATAGGCGCTAAACGCAATGATAGCGCCGAAAGAGACCAAATAGAGCCACGCGATCATGGATTCGGCGGTCACGCGGTTCCATTCAAAACGGGCCGCTTCCCCTGTCGAAACACTCACCAACATCAGCAACGCTCCGCCACAGATCATTTGAATACCAACCCCGACGATCGCTGAAGCTGGTCGGGCAGCGCTTCGCGAATAAAGCGAGCCACCCGCCCAAACCGCTGCCGCCACCAAAAGCGAAGCGATACCAACGTACCAATCGTGTTGAGTTGCGGCTGAAGCACCCGATAACATGCTCGGGCGAGACAAAACGAACACACCGAACAATCCGAGCAACAACGCTAAGCAAACCATCGTACTCGGACGAGGAGCGAGCCGGCTGGCCCAGGCAAAGATAGCGAGGAACACGGGGACTGTCGCCACCAGAAGCGCTGCTGTGCCCGAGGGCACATATTGCTCGGCAAAAGTGACTCCTCCGTTCCCGACCAGCAAAAGACAACCGCCCGTGATCAGCGCATCTCGCCATTGGACCGCAGAAGGAAGTTTCGCTCCGCGCAACAACGCGAACAGAAACATCGCGCCCCCCGCCACCAGGTAACGAGTTCCAGCCATGAAAAAAGGAGGAATCGAGGCGATCGCCAATCGAATCCCGAGATAGGTCGAGCCCCAAATCAGATAAACGGTTACCAGCGCAATCAGTATCATTAGGGGGCTAGCATTCGTTGTCCTTGGCGATAGATACGGCTTTCGCGTGTCCATAATCGATAACGCTACTTCATGGCCCAAATTACCGGTTTGTCCGGCCAAATTCGGACCTTTAATTCCCAAATTCCGTTCGGAGAATTGAATAAAGAGCCGAACGACATTAAAGTCTAATGCGAATGTCAGAACCCGATTCGAAAAAGAACTCCATTCAGCGAATCCCGGAAAAAGCCTATGCCGCCCGATGACCTCAGCCGAAAACTATTAAGCTTACTGCGCAAAGACGCACGGGCAAAGTACACCGAGTTAGGCCAAGCCGTCCATTTGTCGCCCCCGGCTGTTTTTGAACGAGTCAAGAAGCTGGAGAAATCGGGAACCATTCTGCGTTACACGATCGACCTTGATCCGAGACGTCTGGATCTCAGTTTATGTGCCTTCGTTCAGATCCGTCTGCTTGATCATGTTACTTCGGAAGAAGTCGCTGAACTCTTGAAGTCTTATCCGCAGGTCGAGGAATGCCATTCAATCGCCGGAGAAGATTGCGTATTAACGAAGGTCAGGACGCCGGACGCAGCGACTCTGAACCAACTTCTGCTCGACTTCAAAAAACTCCCCGGAGTACAGCGAACACTCACCACCATTGTGTTATCGACTCATTTCGAACGCGGAGTCCAGCCCTAGGAACGAAGAAAAACCTCACGCAAAGGCGCAAAGACGCAAAGGTTAAGACGTTGGGGACGACGCTGCCTGGACGATCCCTCCCATGCGACATGGCTTACCAATTCCCCGGACGAGCCGAACCTCATCAACACCGTCTTAACTTGGCGTCTTTGCGTCTTTGCGTGAGATTTTTCTCCGGTTCCGGCACACCCAACCGCACTCAATCACCACCCCTATTCCAACCATTCTCCTTCGCGCCGGTTGTATTCCTTTTCTCGTGGCTTCGCCTCTTCGATCGTCCGTTCCAACTCTTGGGCGGCCTTCGCCTCCGGCATCGCATGCCCCAGATCGAATCTTTCAATTTAGTCTTTCCTTCGTGCGCTCTGAGTCTCTGTGGTGAAATTTCCGAGACCGACCATGAGCTTCACCATACAAACCATCGATCATCTCGTTCTAAATGTAGCGGATATAGAAGCTAGCGCTGCCTGGTACGTCCGCGTACTCGGCATGAAGCGCGTTGAGTTTGAATCCGGCGCCGGTAGGCGAGTTGCCCTTCAATTTGGCGATCACAAAATCAATCTGCGGCTCGCCAACACTGACACGGTCGCCTGGTTCACCGCGGCAGCGCCGGTGCCGGGCAGCGCTGACCTCTGCTTTATAACCAAAGCCGATCCGGAAACCGTCAAAGCGCATTGGATCGCGCACGGAGTTGCCATCGAAGACGGTCCCGTGAAACGGGCTGGCGCCCGCGGCCCGATGACCTCCGTGTATTGCCGCGACCCGGATGGAAATTTGATCGAAGTAGCAAGCTATGGTGGCACGCTAGCGGCGAAGGGATGACTTGAGAAGTGGCTCGGAAGTAATCAGTAATCAGTGCTTTAAGATTTCTCAGACGTGAGCGCGCATAATCCCTCGGCATCTCCCACTGATTACTCCCCCGGCCACCTCAATTCCCGTCTTTCTTGAGATAGGCCGCGAACAGATCAATCGGAATGGGTAAGAACGTCGTCGTATTATGCTCGCTGGAGATCTCTTTCATGGTCTGCAGGTATCGCAGTTGTAACGCGATCGGCTGAGCTGATATCATGGCTGCGGCTTGCACCAGTTTTTCAGCGGCTTGGAATTCACCCTCGGCGTTGATGATCTTGGCTCGCCGTTCTCGTTCGGTTTCTGCTTGGCGCGCCATCGCGCGTTTCATGCCATCCGGTAAGACGACATCTTTGACTTCAACAGAGGTGACCTTGATGCCCCATGGATCGGTCTGCCGATCGATGATTTCCTGCAGATGGAGATTGATCTTATCGCGCTGCGCTAAAAGCTCGTCGAGCTCTGCTTGACCCAGCACGCTGCGCAAGGTGGTTTGTGATACCAGGGATGTGGCCTTGAGATAATTCTCAACTCGTATCACCGCTGCTTCCGGGTTGATTATCCGGAAATACAAAACCGCATCCACCGTTACCGGTACATTGTCGCGAGTCATTACTTCTTGGCGCGCGACATCAATGGTGACCACTCGCAAATCCATTTTTACCATCCGATCGACAATCGGAATCAGTAAGATCAGCCCAGGTCCTTTTGTCCCGAGAAGTTTACCTAACCGGAAAATCACGCCCCGCTCGTATTCGCGCAGAATCCGGACCATTTGCGGCAGTAGGATTAGAGCGATTACGATGAGGGCGACAAACCAACCAAACACGAACGTGAATGATTCAAACATAGCTAGCCTTTAGGGTCTACTTTGGCGGTTAGTCCATCGATCGACTTGATTTGGACGGCCTGACCGATCTCTACCGGAACGTCGCTGACCGCGTTCCAATATTCGCCTTCAAAAAACATTTTCCCACCAGAAGCGTCGATTGCGGTCAAAGCGCTGCCAACTTTGCCGATCATAGTTTCTTTTCCAACTTTCACCGGTAACCGTTGTGCCCGAACTCCCTTGCCCACGACCAGAATAAAGAACGCGGCGGTCAACGCCACTCCCGGTACGATATATTGCAGTGAAAGCCGGAAGACCGGATCCCGGGGATCAAATAGCATCAGGGAGCCGATGAAAAATGCGACCACACCGCCCGCGGTCAAAACCCCATGGGTAGGCGCGTACACATCGATGACAAAAAGGGCAACTGCGGTAGCGACGAGCAGTAACCCGGTAATATTGACGGGCAAAACTGCCGCCATATAAAGCGCGAGCAGTAAGGCGATCGCTCCGGCTACCCCCGGCAGAATGGCTCCCGGAGTCGTGATCTCCCCCACGATGCCGTACATCGCGATTAACAAGAGCAGAAACATGACCTCCGGACGCCAGGCCGCTTGGAAGATCGATTCCGCCACCGACATTTTGACTTCATCGATCTGGGCGCCGGCCGTCTTGAGGGGTTTGCCGTTGACCATCCGTCCGTCGAGTTGCCGGAGCAGATCCTCCAGGCTGGGGGAGATGATTTCGATTACTTTCAGCTCACGCGCTTTTTCGGAAGTGATCGATGCGCTATCCCGAACGGCTGTCTCGGCCCATTCAACATTCCGGCTTCGTTTCGCAGCGATGGCTTGGATATAACTAACCGCAAAGTTTTCCACCTTTTTTGTCATGGTGGTATCGGATTTGTTGTCTTGACTACCGGTCAACCCCAACGAGACCGGATGAGCGGCACCGATGGTGGTGGCAGGCGCCATGGCGGCGACGTCCGCAGCCAAAGTGATGAAACAGCCGGCGCTGGCAGCCGTGCCTCCGGTCGGTGATACGTAAACCACCACTGGAATCGGCGATCCCAACAGTTTCTGCACGATTTGTTCCATCGAATCCAACAAACCGCCCGGCGTATTCAGCCGGATAACCAGACATTGGCTGTTCTTAAGCGCGGCCTCGTCAATCGCCCGCGAAACATAACTCGCGGTAGCGGGACCAATCGCTCCGTTGATGGTAATCACAGAGACGGTCTCAGTGCCAGCTAGCACGGGAGAAACGCTGAGCCAGAACATCCCCAGTAAAGCCGCCAACCGCATATTACCTTCAGAGGTCAAAAACAATCTAACACCGGTTTAAGAGGACACAAATCTCGCCAAAACGCTACGCGAAGACGAAAACAAAATCTCACGCAAAGACGCCAAGACGCCAAGTTTAGGAATAAAGGTGGTTTGCGACTCTTGGATCCCATTTTTCAGGACAGCCTCATAAGACTAAACGACGTTCGAAAAGTTTTCTTCCGGCTTGAATCGTTCGCCGTGTCTGGGACTTCACCTTCCGACGGCTTTAACTTTGCGTCTTTGCGTCTTTGCGTGAGATTTTGTTTTCGTCTTCTGCTTTGCCGATAGTTCCGGCGCCCGTGTATGCTAGCTTTTCCCTATGCTGGCGTCGTCCGATTGGAAACAGCTCTCTTCCGAACTCGAAGGTGAGCTCTATTTCGATGATATGATGCGGACGTTGTACGCAACCGATGCCTCGGTCTATCGCGAAATGCCGCAAGCAGTCGCTCTGCCGAAAAATGAAGAAGACATCTGTAAGCTCGTCCGCTTTGCCCGCGAGCATGGCACCTCACTGATTCCGCGTACCGCCGGCACATCGTTGGCGGGACAAGTGGTTGGACCCGGTATCGTCGTGGATGTGTCACGCCACTTGAATCATATTATCGAAATCGATCCGACGCGGCGTCAGGTTCGAGTTCAGCCTGGCGTAGTCCGCAACGAGCTCAATTTAGCGCTGGCCCCGCATAAACTTTTTTTCGCACCGGAAACCTCCACGCAGAACCGAGCCATGATCGGGGGGATGGTTGGTAACAATTCTTGCGGCGCTAACTCGGTTATCTACGGCAGTACGCGAGATCATTTGATTTCGGCGCGCGCCGTGATGAGCGACGCTTCCATCGCTGAATTCGGCGCTTTATCGCCAGCGGAACTGAAAGCTAAATGCGCCGGTGATAGCTTGGAAGCAGCCGTCCATCGCGAAATGCTGAACTTGCTCAGCAACGATGAAAATCGCGAGGAGATCGCCCGGGAATTTCCTAAACCATCGATTCATCGCCGTAACTCCGGTTACGCCTTAGACTCATTGGCCCATTGTGCCCCGTTCGATCCGAACGGCGCACCATTTAATTTTTGCCGGGTTTTGGCCGGGTCCGAAGGCACCCTCGCATTCCTGACAGAAGTGACGCTAAACTGCGAGCCGTTGCCGCCCGCGGTGACTGCATTGGTCTGCGTTCACTGCGCAACTATCGACGAAGCGTTAAGAGCGAATCTCATCGCTCTCAAATTCAGTCCGCGTTCCTGCGAACTGATCGATGACCATATTCTGGGATGCACCAAGGTGAACCTGGAACAGCGCCAGAACCGTTTCTTCGTCCAGGGTGACCCGGGGGCAATTCTCGCCGTCGAATTGTCCGGCACAACCAAGGAGGCTGTGACCGCGACGATTGCCCAACTTGAAACCGAATGGCGCGCCGCCAACCTCGGTTATCATTACCCGGTCGTTTGGGGAGCTGATCAGAACCGGGTTTGGAATCTGCGCAAAGCGGCTCTCGGTCTGCTTTCGAATGTGCCGGGAGATGCTAAACCGGTCGCGGTGATCGAAGATACTGCGGTCGATCCCGCTGATCTGCCGGCTTTCGTTCATGATTTCGACGAGATTCTAAAGCGGCATCATCTCACCTCGGTTCATTATGGGCACGCCGCTTCAGGCGAATTGCATCTGCGTCCAATTCTAAATTTGAAGAAACCGGAGGACCGACACCTCTTCCGAGTAGTCGCCACGGAAGTGGCGAAAGTGGTTAAAAGTTACCGAGGCTCGCTCAGCGGCGAACATGGAGACGGCCGGCTCCGAGGCGAGTTTTTGCCGTTCATGGTTGGCAAGAAAAATTACTCTCTCTTTCGTTCTACCAAACAGAGCTGGGATCCTGCGGGCGTTTTCAATCCTGGCAAGATCACCGACACACCGCCAATGGATACCGGTCTCCGGTATGAGCCCAGGCAAACCACTCGCGAATTCCACACCGTCCTGAATTTTTCTGAATCCGGCGGGATCCTCAGAGCCGCCGAACAATGTAATGGATCAGGCGATTGTCGGAAAACCCATCTGATGGGAGGAACCATGTGCCCGAGTTTTATGGCGACCCGCAACGAGCGGGATACGACTCGGGCTCGGGCAAACATCTTGCGCGAAGTTCTTACTCGCTCAACCCGGACGAATCCATTCGATAGCGATGAGATAGCCGCCGTCATGGATCTCTGCCTTTCTTGCAAAGGTTGTAAGTCTGAGTGCCCGTCCAATGTGGATGTCGCCCGGCTCAAAGCGGAATGGTTGCAGCAGCTACACGACAGCCGAGGGGTACCGCTACGTTCCCTGCTGATTGCTAACTTCTCGAGCGCGATGGGATTCGCTTCCCAAGTACCAGAGATATATAACTTTCTGGTTAGTAACAGCGTCACCGGTCCCTTAATAAAGCAGCTAACTGGTTTCGCTCCCGGCCGTTCTTTGCCAGGTCTTCACCGGACAACCCTTCGACGTTGGTACAAAGTGAATGCCAGAAATGGCGGTTCATTTCCGAACGGCCGCGTATTCCTTTATTGCGACGAATTCACCAATTTCAACGATGCCCAAGTCGGGATCAAAGCTATCCAGCTGCTCAACCGCCTCGGGTTTGAAGTCATCATCCCAGATCATGTCGATAGCGGACGAGCGCAGATCTCAAAAGGGCTGCTCCGAGACGCACAACGGTTAGCCATTCGCAACGTTGAATTGCTTAAAGACGTCGTAACCACGGAAACACCGCTCATCGGGATCGAACCATCGGCCATTCTCGGGTTCCGAGACGAGATACCCGATCTAGTGCCAAACGAGTTGATCAGCTCGGCCAAAGGTCTCGCGAAGAACGCATTGTTGATCGATGAGTTCATCGCGCGTGAAGCCGACTGCGGCCGGATTCGGAGTGAACAGTTCACATCAGAGCCGCGCAAAATCAAGCTGCACGGCCATTGCCACCAGAAAGCGCTGAGCTCGTTAACCGCAACCGTTAAATCTCTGAAGTTACCGGCGAATTATCAAGTCGAAGTGATTCCGTCCGGTTGCTGTGGTATGGCCGGTTCCTTTGGCTACGAGAAAGAGCATTGGACCGTTTCCCAGCAGATCGCCGAATTGGTTCTATTGCCGGCGGTACGCTCGGCTCCGGCTGACACCATCATCGTCGCCCCCGGCACCAGTTGCCGGCACCAGATAAAAGACGGCACCGGCCGGATCGCCCTGCATCCAGCCGAGATCTTGGCCGATGCTTTGACAAAAACACAAAGCTGAGACGGGTTCCCTCCCCAATTTTTTTACAGGAGGTAACCAAAGAAGACGGAGATCTGAGACTGTGACGCCTTTACTCTGCCCCTGGTGTTCAGACCTTCGTTACCTTCTGTAAAAAAAGAACTTCCGGGGCACCAGCCCCATTACCTTCTGTTAAAGATCCGTTCTGTCCTTAGTTCCAAGATTCGGCTATACCGAGGGTTACGGTATGAGCGCCGACCCACTAGTCGCCCATTTTGCGAACGAGAGCCACCGAACCAGAAGGGCGTGGGGGGTCGCCGGGGCTTGCCAGCTCTGGATTTGGCTTAACGCTGCCGCTGCGCTCGCTTTCCGATTTTGGGTGGTTGATCGATTCGATTTCAGCGCCTTCGTCGAGGAAAAGCTCTGGCCTGGTCTGTTTCTAATAGAGAGTCTAATACAACTCTTTGTGACCCTCGCCGTCTGCACCGGACTGTTTAGAATGCGGCGCGGTCGAGATTTTTGGGTCTTCAGCGCGGCGGTCGCATTTAGCATGTTAGTCGACAGTATCATCATGATAGCCTGGGCTTTCGTCATCTTCCCGGAAGAATATCGACTCGCCGCTACCTTCGGCCTGTTTGGAAGCTATCTGATGATCCCCGCGATTCTTTTTGCTTTGTATTGCGCTCTGGTCATGCCAAGACCGATTTCTCTTTGGATCTATGCGGTGACGCTGACCATCGCTCTAAAGTGTGCCGCCATTATTCTGATAACCGTCCCTGGGCAGGCTTTTGTCTCGTACCTGGTGATCATTCTCCTCGCCCTGGCATCGGTGATTCTGCCTTTGAGGTTCGGGTTCGCTAACCCTATCTCCTCAGACGAAGAATCGGTCAGTGATGAACCGTAGACAGGACCAGGTGTCAGGGATTGGCGGCTTTCCTGCACTTCGGGACAAACTCCACAACACCTGTAGACGAAATCGACGCCAGATCGCACTTGCCTATCGAGCACGAGAACAATCTGGTTGCGGCTATGCCGCGTTGCGCTCTTACTGTGCCAGATTCACTCCGCGTGCACGTAGACGGCGTCATCCTGTATGATCACGGGAAATGTCTGTACCGGTTCGGTTGCAGGCGGAGTCAGCGCCTCACCGGTCCGAAGATCGAAACAAGCGCCGTGTAGCGGGCACTCTACAGTTTGACCGTCGACTGTTCCTTCGGATAACGATGCTTCTGCATGGGTGCAGACATCACTTATCGCGAACAAAGCTCCATCGACGTTAAAGACGGCGATAGGTGGATTGTCGATCCGCTTAACTTCGCCCGGACTTAGGTCAGCTAGACTGCAGACCCGATGCAGTGCCATTAGCTTCACCTACGTCCTTTTGCTCGCTCAAGCAAGGGACTAGCTCTTCGCATACAAGCCGGTTGCAAGCTGCCGTGATCAAGCCAGACCCAGCGGTAGGGATGAGCTCCTGCTCATCCAGCTACCCGAAGGACACCGAACGAGCAAGAACTCGTCCCTACCGGCGTTGTGCTGTGTACAGCACGGTTATAAACGGGCGCTCGACACGTCCTCCGAACTGCTCGTCCACGATCCGAGCCAGGCTACCGAGGAACTTGCGGCGTGCGTCAGGCTCTAAAGCTTGGATGGGCGAGAACGTGGAATAGAGACCGACCAAGCGGGCTGTATCGAAGGTGATATTCCAATGCCAGAGTTCAACCTGCGCATCTAGGAAACCGCCTGCGGTTAGATCTTTGAGACGGTTCTCGTGGTCCAGGGCAAAAGGAGGCCGGCCTTTTCCGCTCATCGAAGGGCTGTCTGTGGTTCCAATAAATAAGTGATCGGTTGCCTTTTGGAATGCATCCGGTTGCTCGGGTCCGAAATGATTCCACCACATTGCCCACCAGCCTCCTGGCTTCAACGATTGATAGACCTTAGCCAGCGCTGAAGCTTGCTCCAACCAATGGAATGAGGTTGCCGCCACACCAAGATCAAACGTAGCCCTTGGCAGTATGGCCTCCTCGAAAGACGTTTGATCGATCTCCAGAACGCCGACTGAGATCGATTCGCGGAGAAAACCGGCTAAACGCGGGTCGGGTTCGATTGCTCGTAAAGGCGACGCTCCCAGCGCCAGCAGCCGGCGGCTGGCTAATCCAGTTCCGGGCCCGATCTCGAAGAGCGAGCTTCCGGAGCGTAACCCGCATCGAGCGATTAACCGCTGGTAGAGTTCATCTGGGTAGTCCGGCCGCGCGTCGTGGTAGGTTGCCGGATTATTGCCGAAAAGGCGTCGACCTTCGTTAAGCGGGATTGTTTCCATCGGAATTTTCTCGCGGGGACGCGGCCGCAAACTAAACCCAAGTTTTCACTTTTTTCCTACTTTGCTAAGATTAGTTCTATCCCTTTCTATGCCGAAGATTAGCGCTGGCTTGTTGATGTATCATCTGGAAACCGGGCGCATCGGATCACTGGAGGTCTTCTTGGTTCATCCCGGTGGCCCGTACTGGAGAAATAAGGACGAAGGCGCTTGGACCATTCCTAAAGGTGAAGTGGACTCAGGAGAAGAACTTTTAGCAGCCGCGATTCGTGAATTCAGCGAGGAGACCGGACTCACACCGGCCGGACCCTTCGTTACCCTTGGATTCGTTAAACAAAAATCTGGCAAAACCATTCACGCCTGGGCTTTCCCGGGTCATTGTGATCCGGGGCAAATTCACAGCAATACCTTCGAGCTCGAGTGGCCGCCAAAATCCGGCCAGAAACAAGAATTCCCCGAGGTCGATCGCGCCGGCTTCTTCGATCTCGCAACCGCCCGGCACAAGATCTTGCCATCCGAACTGCCGCTGCTGGACCGCCTCAAAACCCTGATTGACCAAAACTGATTGGTTACGAGTTACGAGTTGCGGGTCAAAAACCGGCGCACTCTGCCTATCGACGATTCGGCGATCTTGGCTACCATACTTGTTTCGCGTCGATAGCTTATCACCAATCACCAATCACCAATCACCTCTCCCCAAGCCATGCCCGTTCCTCTGCCAACCTTGATCAACTTTGCGCTAGTGGCGTTGGTGGTGAGCCTGATCCCAGGACCTGCTTTCATTGTCGTGCTTTCCAGTGCCTTAAAGCGCGGGCTTCGGTCGGGCGTGTATGCCAACGGAGGAATAGTGGTGGGCGATGGCATCTATTTCTTTTTGACGGCGCTCGGATTGGGGTCGCTGCTGGCAACGTCATTTTGGGCTTTCACGCTGATCAAATGGATTGGAATCGCTTACCTGGTTTATCTCGGCTTACGCTCTCTGTTTTATCCGGGTAACAGTCTCGTCGATGGCGAACGGCGCACGGGCTCAGGGAAACACGCGTTCCTAACGGCGTTAACGGTTCAGCTAGCGAATCCGAAATTGTTATTGTTCCTGGCCGCATTGGTACCGCAATTTGTTGATGCGACCCGTCCGTTAGCTCCACAATTCGCCGTTCTGGGCGCAACGTTCATGGCGTCAGACGCCATCATCTACACGCTGCTCGCGCTATTCGCAGCCCGCGCTCGGCCGTTCCTGACAAATCAACGAACTGCCCGAATCGTCAGCCGCGTTAGCGGCGCAGCCATGCTCGGCGCCGCTGCCCGTGTCGCAACCGAATAAGACGCCGGCGACACAGATCATACCACCCCTACGAGTACGATGTCCGGTGGTATCGCCACCCCCCTAGGCCCTACTGAACTCCTGAACTTCGGAACTCCTGCACTCCTCCTCAAGCACCCGGCTTCAAAACCACCTTGACACCTTCTTTGCTTTTGACGACCTCAAGGGCTTTATCCCACTCCCCAATAGTCAAGCGATGGGTAATTAACGGCTGCACGTTCACTTTTCTTTCGGCGAGAAGTTTCAAAGCTCGGGTCCAGGCTGAGGTGACGCTGGCATTGGTGCCGGTCACGACCAGTTCCTTGTAACAAACTGCATCTTGATCAAACAGGATCGGTTTCCCATAAAGCCCCATCTGACAAAAACGGGCGCCGCGTCGAGCCACCTCAATCAAAGTCTTGGCGGCCGGAGCCGCCCCCGAACATTCGATCACCAAATCGGCGCCATCGGACTTAAACGCATCGGTTACCGCTTCGCTTACATTTCCTACCTGTTGCACGTTGATGCTGTGATCAGCCCCGAGCTCTCTGGCCAAACCAAGACGAGAAACATCCTGATCCGTACCGAGCATCACCACGGTTGCGCCGGAGAGTTTAGCTAGCTGCAATGCCAACAGACCGATCGGACCGGGACCGGTAATCGCGACGTTATCGCCACCCCGAACCCCTGCCGTCTCCAGAACGCCGTGGACGGTACAGGCTAACGGTTCAGTCAAAGCAGCGCTTTCCAGGTCGAGTTGATCCGGAACCCGGTGCAGGTTTGAAGCCGGCGTCAGTAAATACCGAGTAAACGCCCCGTCTTGTTTCGAACCGATGGAACGCCGGCTAAGACACAGGTTTCGTCTCCCTTGAAGACAATGGACACACTCGCCACAGGTATAGAAGTAGGTTTCGCTGGTGACCCGATCACCGACGGTCCATCGGTTAACTCCTTGTCCCAATTCAACAATCGTACCGGCGGTCTCATGCCCGATCGTGACTGGGGGTAACGTTTCAAATTCATCTAGATAAATGTGCAGGTCGGTGCCGCAAATCCCGGCTGAATCAACCTCGATCACAACCTGTCCAAGTCCAGCATGCGGCTCCGGGACATCCTGAACCTCGATATTCCCTACGCCACGAGCAATTTTACGGACGGCTAACATCGCTTCCTTACTGAACAGAGAGATAGCCGCAAAAGAGCGCAAAGAACACAAAAACAAACCACGAATGCATGCGAATAGACACTAATGACCCGGCACTTCGTTCGCGTTGACTCGCGTTTATTCGCGGTTATTTCGTTTGAGTTTGATTGAGAAATTTTACCATCAGGATTTCGTCAAAATAGACGCCGTTGTGCTTCAGGGCTGTTCAACGCCATACTCGATGAACCCCATGCGCTGATAGAATCGCCTGGCTCGTGGATTACCAGCCGCGACCGTTAATTGCACTTGCTCGACCTGAGCGGAGGCATACTGGAGGAGATCCTCTACCAAAGCCGCGGCCAATCCAGTGCCGCGTGCCTCTGGCCGAACGTACATTCCCCAGAGTACACCTTTGTGTTTCATTTTGGTTCCCTCAAGCGGGTAGAACCCGGCTACTCCCAGTAGCTTTTCGCCGGTAAATCCGCCGAAGACTGCGTTCCGAGTGACCCGGTCAATGAAGTACTGATCCGGCTGCGCGGACTCTTTCTCAAAAGTCGATCCGAACGCTTCTGGGTCATTTTGAAGTGCTTCCAATCGGATCGACCGAAAGGTATCGGCAACGGAGGGTGAAAGCCGGCGAATACTTAAGCGAGGGTCCCTCATCTACACTGCATATGCTCCTCTGTTCTTTTGCGGCTATTTGTCTCCGTCTGACTTTTCTCCAGGTGAACTCTCACCAGTGGATTTCGGTTCGCTGGGCTTGAACTCGGGGGGCTTACCCGGCTCAAGCTTCTTGTAATCTGTCGGCACTTCGAACAAGGACGCGTCCGGCGGTCCTAGCTTGATGTTCTTCCACTCGGCCGTGGAGGCAGGGTTTTCGGACTTAACTAACATATGCGTCGACTGGCTGACCCAGATAAAACCTGAGACGGGGCGATTGATCCTTGGCCGGTTCAGCGGATTCTGTACATTCGGCATTTTGGTCGGATCTGTAGAATATTGGTACTTGTCGCAGAGTTCCCCGTTGAGGTTCTCGGTACCAACCTTTTCATGGACGATCCCCAGCCTTTTGGCCGAATCAGTAGGAGACTCCAGTAGGTTCGGGTCCAAAGCGCGTTCCGCATAAGTCTTACTAGCTGCGATTAAGGTGTACTGCTTACTGAGGTCACCGCGAAGAATAATAACGGTCCCACCTTTGGTCTCTTGTTCGGTCCGCCGTTTATTTCCGTCAACATAGAGCCGCATGGTGAGTGGCGTCCCCACCTTCCGGCTAATGACCAAATCAGCACTGTATTGGGTCGGCGCATCAGCCAGCGGGCTATCGCTCTTCTCCTCGGCCAGCGCCTGAAAAGCAGGTGTGATGGAAAGCATGGCGCACAAGCCCGCCGTGAATAGTCTCTTCATGATTCGCTCTTACAATGTTCCAGGTGGTTCGGCGAGAAGCAAAATTGGGATGCGCTCCCCCTCCCCGCTTCTCTAGCGGACGGGGAAAACAGGGCTATGCCGCGTTGCGATCCTTGTGATCTTCTCTGGAAAATCCCATTCACCAGAGACTCCGGTCTAGCGTCCGGTATTGCACAGCTTCGCTCAGATGATCGGCGTTGACCTGATCAGCGCCGGCTAGATCCGCGATGGTGCGGGCGACCTTCAAGATCCGGTCGTACGCCCGGGCACTGAGATTCAAGTTCGTAACCGCTTGCCGGATCAAATCGATTCCAACCGTATCCAGCCGGCAATGTTTCTTTAGCAAACGCGTGGTCATTTGCCCGTTGCTACGGATCGCGCTTTCGCGAACAAACCGTTTTTGCTGGATCAGCCGAGCGTGCCGCACCCGTTCACGAATAGCGCTGGAACCTTCTCCTTCATCGGAAGAGGTCAACTCGTTCATTTCGATCGCTGGAACTTCGACGTGAATATCAATCCGATCCAGCAACGGCCCGGATAAGCGGCTACGGTAGCGTTGGACCTGGATAGGCGAACAACGGCATTCACGACGCGGATTGCCATAGTGGCCGCAAGGGCATGGATTCATCGCGGCAACCAGCATAAAGCTAGCTGGGAAAGTCATTGTTCCCGCCGCACGCGAGATGGTGACTCTGCCGTCTTCCAAAGGCTGGCGCAGCACTTCCAAGGTGGATCGATGGAACTCTGGTAGTTCATCCAGAAACAACACGCCGTTGTGAGCCAGACTAACTTCACCAGGCGACGGTTGGGCTGACCCTCCGAGCAGGCCGGCATCCGAGACGGTGTGATGCGGGCTACGGAAGGGTCGTTCACTCACAAATTGTGAACCATTCAGCATCCCGCAGATGCTATGGATTTTGGTGGTCTCAATGGCCTCAGCCAAGGTGATAGGAGGCAGGATGGTGGGAAGCCGTTTCGCAATCATCGATTTGCCGGAACCGGGCGGGCCAATCATTAGAACGTTGTGCGCTCCGGCGGCGGCGACTTCAATGGCGCGTTTAACATGTTGCTGGCCGCGCACTTCGGAGAAATCATCATCGCTGTTGCTGGGGATCAATGCGGGTTGGGTGGCAGCCGCCTCGAGCCCAGCGTCTCCCCGCAAGAAATTGACCACTTCGCTCAAGCTGTTAGCTCCATAAGCCATCAGCCCTTGCACCGGAGCGGCCTCATCCGCGTTGTGTCGCGGAACAATCAAAATTTGGCGGCCCCGTTTTTTGGCTTCGAGAGCAGCCAACACCCCGCGCACAGGCCGAAGTTCACCCGAGAGCGCGAGCTCGCCGGCTAAACAATACGGACTCAAATCCGGAATCCGGTTCTCCTCGTTTAGTTTGAGCGTGCCCAACGCAATCGGCAGGTCGAAGCTCGGCCCTCCTTTGCGAACTGTCGCCGGAGCAAGGTTAACGGTGATCTTACCGCGAGGCCACCGGAGAGCACTATTGGATATAGCGGAACGCACCCGGTCTTTGCTTTCGCGAACCGCGGTATCGGGCAACCCAACGACCGTCACCGTGCCTTCATCTCCCCAACCAGCATGTACTTCGACCTCGATTTCAGTGGCATCGACTCCTACGACGGCGGCAGAATAAACCTTTGATGCCATAACAGGGATCAATAGTGTTGCATCATAAGAACATTGGCAAGTTTTGTTTTGTAGTAACCTTGTGAATCTAGAAATAAAACATAATCTCTATTTGTATTTTTAATCAGTTGATCACGACCTTCAGTAGACTATCTACGAATGCGTGACTATAATCATGGTCATGAAGGAACGGATCGTACCGGCCGGCGAATTCAAAGCCAAGTGCCTGCAGATCTTGGATCAGGTCAGTCGTTCCAGAGAGTCCGTCATCGTGACCAAGAGAGGAAAACCAGTAGCCCGGATCGTCTCAATTCCACAGACGAAAACCGCGTTCGGGTCGATGGCTGGAACTGTCCTAGTTGAGACTGATATTGTTAGCCCAATCGGTGAGACGTGGGACGCCGACGCAAAGACTTGATGTCCGCCAGCACTAAGCCCGCCCTCTACCGAGATGCTCGTACTAGATACGCACGTGTTAGTTTGGTTAATGCAGGGATCGCCGCGCATCGGGGCCAGAGCCAAGAGGCTCATCGACCGTGCGGGACTCAACGATAAGATTTTCGTCTCTGCGATCACGCCGATGGAAATCGGTATGCTCGTAGCAAAGTCCAGACTGGCCCTTTCCAAAGACGTGATCGAGTGGATAAGCGAAGCTCTCGCTCAACCCGGAATCGCCCTATTGCCGCTATTGCCCGAAATCGCAGTCGCTAGCACCCGGTTGCCGGGTACCGCTCATGGAGATCCCGCCGACAGAATCATCATAGCCAGCGCGCGACACTTGGGCGCATCGGTAGTGACTGCTGATAGGAAAATCCTCGCTTATTCTCGGCAGGGTCACGTGCAAGCCACGAATGCAGAAGTGTGAGATGAGATCAAGGCGTACGGACGATATTGTTAATCGAGCCAAGGGCGCGCCGAGTTTTTCGCCCTGCCGTATGGGTAAAGCTCACCCCATACGGGCATACGCTTTCCCCTCTCGGAGTTCGTCCCTACCGGTTACCCGACCTCGTTGACGAGTTCACCGATGGGGGCGGCGGAGATTTTGACAACGTCGCCGGGCAACAAAGTGAAATCGTTCGGAGGCACAATGCCGGTGCCGGTTAAGAGGAAGGCGCCGGCCGGGAAACTCAGTTCCCGGTAAAGGTATTCCACCAGGACGTCTAGCTCGCGGTGGATGCGGCGTAGTGGCACCTGACCTTGGAAAATAGTTAGACCACCCCGCTCGATCAACAGGGAGATCTCTGTATCCAGTTCCAGCGGTTCTTCTGTGATTAAAAGCGCGGGGCCCAGAGAACAGCTGCCGTCGTAGACCTTAGCCTGGGGTAGATAAAGCGGATTTTCGCCTTCGATATCCCGGGAGGAAACATCGTTGCCGAGGGTGTAGCCGACGATTTTTGCGTCCCGGTTGATAGCCAGCACCAGTTCAGGCTCCGGTACGCTCCAGCGCGCATCTCGCCGCACCCGGATTTTGCCGAAAGGGGCAACCACTCGCCAGCCGTTGGATTTAAAGAAAAGCTCAGGTCGTTCCGCATCGTACACTCGAGAATAAAACACGGCGGCGCCGCTCTCTTGAGCTTCTTCCTTGCGTCCTTCCCGGCTTCTTTCATAGGTCACACCGGCAGCCCAAACCTCCTGGGCGCCGACCGGAGCCACCAATTCTTCCGGCAACGGCGGCCGCGCAGTTTTGGCCGTCGCTTTGAGATCCGATAGATAGGTGTAAAGACTCTGCCGGCTTAGTAATTCGTCAAAATCCGTGTCTGGAATGTGAAAATAGTTCTTGTCCGATCGGGCTAGTATGCCTCGCGAAGTCCGATAAAGATACATGGTCAGACTCTCCTCTCTTAAGCTCGTGATTTTCCGGCTACAGGCTGTGCCGGATCATGTCCGTAAAAATTGATTGGCTGTCACCTTTTTTGGAGCTACGCCGTAGCTTTGGCGAAGCAGGTAACCAGGCGCGCCCTCCAGGAATGGTCGCGGCCACTGCCTTATCAGTGGCCGCCTTGAATTACACTTCGTGATTGGTGATATGGTGACGTTCAAGATCGCTCCTGGCTGCCTCTATAGCATCATCGACTGTCTTTGACCCTTTGCTCACCGAGCCACCGATGTTGCATTCGTGGCAGTTCCAGGTGCCCCACATCGCCCCGCCTTCGCTTTCTTCGACGTGAATCGTATACCGGACACTCCCTTTGGTGTAATCGTGCTGATGGATTTCCTTAACAGTCATAGGACCTCCTTTCGAGTCGCTTTAACCTTGGCGTCGAACCCGCTCGTGCGCAATAGGACAAGGTGCCAAAGCGTCCGGGAGGGGGGGCTGCCTGTCCGAGGATCGGGTTCGGCTTCGAGAATAACGGATCGCGCGGCCGCGATCCCTCGCTGACCATACATATCCCATGAGCTTCCTTGGTGTCACTTTCTCTGGGGTCGATGAAACGGCTGATCTTGAGCGGTTGAAAGAAGTTCGGTCACTCTATTTTACTGTCGAATGGGGTCTGTGGTTGGCCGTTGAGCGTCAGGGCCGGGATGTCGGTTTCCCGAGTTTAGATTGGATGCATAAACTGGCTCCCGAGCTAAATCTCTCCGCTCAGCTTTTTGGAAAAAACGCCGCCGATTTTCTTCAAGGGGACGATTCGGGGCTTATGGCCCATTACGGGCAGCTTTGGCCGTTATTTCGGAGGATCCAGATCAACGTGACTCCTATCAGCATGGATACGGTGGACCTTACCCGGCTCATCCATCTGGTTAAGAACCACCGAGATAAGCAAGTAATCTTCCGGGTTCGTGACCGGAATCTGGAGATTGCCGACGCTTTGATCTCACAAGAAATCCCGTGTTCAGCGCTTTTTGATCAACCTGCGGATGCCGCTCAAAAGAAATGGCCAAAAGGGATTCAAAGATTCGCCGGGTGCGGCTATGCCGGCGGCTTGGGACCGGACAATATCTATAAACAACTCTCCCCCCTTTTAAATGCCGCGCAGAGCGCCGAGCGTTGGTGGGTTGAGATGGACAGCGGTTTGCGCGTAGTGGAGAACGGCAGAGACGTCTTCAGCTTGGCAAGCTGCCGGCGCGTCATCCGGGAATTTGATGCGTTCTTCCTGGATTATACGATTTGATGGCCTGCTTTGCCGTGATAATGAACCCCGTGAGGTGGCGTGAAAGTAAGCAGTAAGCAGTAATCAGTATCAGTGGGAGGGGAGCCGCTTTGCAATTCGGCAGGTCTACCCTTGGATCAGGGAGGCGGCTCCCGCGAATCGCCTCTAACCCAACGCGTCCGAAATAACTGTCCTAGCGCAAGCGCGAATCGATTCCAGCGGTAAATTCAGAGTCAGCGGTCATTCGCGGGAGCCGCCTCCTTGATCAACCGGTCGATCTGCCAAATTGCAAAGCGGCTCCCCTCCCATTGACCTCCTGCGCCCGAAGCCCCCAATGTTCTGACGCCAAAAACGAGAACGAAACCGAGCGTCTACCCAACGAAAAAACAAGGCACCAATTCGGGATTTTCCCGTTGGTGCCTTGGCGAATTGTTCGCTCCTGTTGCGGGTAGAGTGAACTTAGTTGTTCGGAATGTACTCGACGCCGCAGCTGCCGCAGATAAATACCTGTCCCGGGTATTCCCAATAGACGCGGCGCATCGAGTGGCAGTGCCAACACTCCACCCAACGATAATAGCCACGTCCACCGACTTCGGGTTCTGCGTTAGTCGCATCCATATCCCGAGAGGCCTTTTCGGGCCCGGCGGGAGCCTCAGGTTTTTGAGTGAGGTAGACTTCGATAGTTTTTTTTGTATCAGGCATTGTGGTTTCTCAGTTGTACTCGTCAGCCCCGTTTAAACCGAGACTTTTTTTCGAGGTTCTATTCGTCTGACGTTGATGGGTACAGCGCTTGCAGGATTTCTAACTGTTTTTGCTAAGGCTCCCCCCTAGGGGGTAAGGGGTCAGGTTATTGAGTCGGCTTAGTTCCTCGTTCATCAGACGCACCCCCTCGATTTGGCGCTCGAATAGGTCGTGAAATAGGCCAGGCGCCGATAAGAGCTCGGCAGCGGTTCCGTTTTGGACGATTTTGCCTTGATCCAAAACGATGAACCGGTCGCAAAACGGGATTTGCCACCCAACAATATCGTGATCGACGACCAGGACGGTTTTGCCGGCACATACCTGTCGCATCACTTGGAGAAGGCTATATTTGTCCTCCGGATCGATGCCAGTGGTCGGTTCATCCAAGAACAGAAAGGAGGGTCTGCGTAAGAGGCAGCGGGTCAAAGCAAATAGCTTCTTTTGTCCCCCGGATAACAGGTTCCCAGACGAAAATTGGCGGTTCAAAGGGCTTTGGCCATACGCCTCGATCAAGACCGGCCAAATCCGCGTTCGCTCACAGAGTTCCTGGATTTCGGCGTCGGTCGCCGCCGGCTGTGCCACCAACAAATTCTCGCGGATGGTATCATGGAAAAATGCCGGCGATTGCGGCATCAGCACGATTTGGCGGCGCAAACTCTCCAGCGAAAAATGAGTATGCGGGATTCCTCCCAACAAAATCTCGCCTGCGGTTAGCTCGTAAAAGCGTAGCGCCAGCCGGAAAAACGTGGTTTTGCCTTGGCCTGCCTTCGCGATCAACCCGGTAATTGATCCTGCCGGAATTTGAAATGAGGCATCGTCAAATATTTTCCGCGACTCGCCGGCTCGATAGCGGAACACGAGTCCGCGAGCTTGGATCTCGCCCGCTATTTCACCGTAGTCCTGACCGCCATCGCCCTCCTTGGCGGTCTCTTTCCCGCAAATGATGTCACCGACGGATTCGATAGCCGGCCAGGTCATATTGAAATTAATCGACAGCGCGGAGAAGCCTTGAATCGAGCCCATGAACGAGGGAGTTAGCGCCATCAGACCGGCGACAACGCCCGCATTGATTCCAGCGAGACCGCTTGCCGCGATGAAAACTGAGAGCCCCATCAAAGCCACTAAAACTAAATCACCTGGGAACCGGTTTAACAGGTTCAAGCTACCTACCGTCAGCGTTTGGTTGAGCCTCCGTTGTAGCACTTCCTTCAAGGCGGCAGTGTGTTTCCGATCGAAGATTTCTTCCGCCCGCATCGCTTGAATCTCCTCGGGCGCGCCCATGGCACCGCCAACCAAAGACGCCAGAATCAAGTTCTGTTGTTGTACATTTTGCGAACTTTGCCTGAGGCGGGCGCCCATCCGGCTGACCAGCCAAGGCGAAAGAAAGGCGATAAGGACGATGACCGCGAAAAAGATCCAAACCTGATTTCCCTCTCTCGATTGGACGGTCGCCAACGATTGGAGCAAGCTGTAGCCGAGGAGGACAACTCCAACCAGATCGAGGAGCGGATTGATCAGGACATCCTGCAAGGCGCCTTGGACCTGGAGCGACATTTGGTTCACCAGTACCGTCAATTGCTGGGTCTCATGTTCATGAAAGAACAGCGAAGGCTTCCGCAAGATGGCTGCGAACAAATCACGGCGAATAGCGTTGCTAACCTTGCCGCCCAGAATCGCAGTTACGTAGCTGTAAAGTAGTCCTAAGATTGCCACACCCAACGTGGCGGCCAGCCAAAGCCCATATGCGCGCCACAATCCGGAGTGATCGCCGATTGGTTGGGAAAGTTTTGCAGTAGGATTGGCATTCGCCTGACCTGACGCTTCTTGCTGCGCCACCGGAATGCCATTTGAAATCTGCTGCGCGTAGAGACCGACAGCGGCTGGCAGGATGGAATGTCCGAGCAAATAAGTAGCGATGTACAGAATCACCAAGAATTTGTGGCACAATAGATAGCGTTTCCCCAAGGTCAGCATCAGGCCGAAGTGACTTCGGAAGGCGCCAGGCGAGCGCGGTACCTTCCCCTGACCCGTGTCTTTTCCAGGAGGACCACTGCTCCTTGCATCGACCGAACCCGATGGGGGAGGTGCAGACGTGCTGGCGGAATCGGTCATATCGGTCGCGCGAAGCCGCGTATCTGGCGATCCGAACGATCGCCACCTTCAGATGCTTCCATACGACTCGGATCACCTCGCATGTAAGGGCCGATTTTCAGCAGTTACAGGAACGAAAAGCGAGCACAAAAGGCGATGCCTAGTCGCCATCCCAGGGGTGGCGAGATGCCAGGGGTGGCGAGAAGTAATCAGTAATCAGTAACTCAGTAATCAGTTTAGGAGCGAGCCCGGGATCGTCTTACAGATTACTGACACACTGATTACAGATTACTTCGAGGTGGACCTCAGTCAAAAAATGGCAGAAATAGATCGACCATTAAATCAGATAACCGTTTAAATAGATTTAGAGCCGTTCGGCCGGTTTCTGCTACGCCTGAGGATCGTCTACCTGTAGGTACAAAATTCCTTCGCCGAATTGCCCCGCCCTGTTGCCGGATGCTGTTTCCTTTCCAAAATGAACGACGACGCTAAAGAGTTTCTCTTTCGCCTCCTCAATCTGCCTAGCCCCACCGGATTTGAGGCGGAAGCGCAGAAAGCCTGGATCAGTCACATCAGCCGCTTTAGCGATTCGGTCGATAATGATGCCTATGGCAACGCCTGGGCGACCTTGAACGGGCAAACCCCGGACCTGACCCTAATGCTGGAGGCGCACGCCGATGAGATCGGCTTCATTATCCAGAACGTTAGCGACGAAGGGTACCTCTATTTGAACCGGATTGGTGGGAGTGACCGCGCTATCGCTCGAGGGAAACGCCTGAAAATCCTGGGCGATCGTGGCCCGGTGTTGGGCGTTATCGGTAATACTGCGATTCATCTCCGCGAAAAAGACGAAGACAAAATCCCGGAGGTCCACCAGCTTTTTGTCGACATCGGCGCGAAATCACGGGCTGAAGTTGAGAGTCGAGGAATCCGGGTAGGGCATCCCGCGGTCTATGTTGACGCCGTCGAAATGGTGACGCCAGATCGTCTGGTTGCTAGGGCCATCGATAATCGGATCGGGGGGTATATCATCAGCCAGCTCTTTGCCGCCCTTTCAAGCTTGCCGGAGCGTCCGGCAGCCACGGTTATCGGACTAAACGCCGTCCAAGAAGAGATTGGAGGTTTCGGAGCCAAGATGGCGACCTACCGGTTGGAACCAAAAGTTGCACTGGTTCTCGACGTCACGCATGCTACGGATTCTCCGGGAATCGATCGGAACAAGCATGGCTCCGTCAAGCTGGGCGGAGGTCCTTCGATAACGCACGGTAGCGCTAATCACCCCCGATTGGTGGCCCAATTAATCGAAACCTCGCGCCGGGTCGATATTCAGCTGCAAAACGAAGCTTCCTCCCGCACCACCGGGACGGATACGGATTCTATCTTTCAATCGAAACAAGGGATCCCCAGCGCTTTGATTTCAATTCCGCTGCGGTACATGCATTCGACGGTCGAGATGGTCGACATGCGGGATGTAGACGGTTGCATCCGGTTGCTCAAAGAATTCGTTGTCGGATTGACAGATGTTTCGGAGTTCTATTCGAAGTTCTCTTGATGCCAAGCTGGCTGGCTGAAATCGCCACGAGTGAGGGCGGTCGCCTGCGGTTCGACCGTTTTATGGAGCTGGCATTGCGCCATCCGGTCCATGGCTATTATACCCGGCGAATCCGGGGCATTGGCAAGCTTGGCGACTTCTCCACATCGACTACCCTGAGTGCCGCCTTGGGGAGAGCGGTATTCCGCTGGCTTGAGGCGGAGGCGAATTACTTGGAACTAAGTCCGCTGGTCATCGTTGAGCCAGGGATCGGTACCGGAGCACTTGCGAAAGCAATTCTGGCCCAAACACGACCGTGGAGCCGGCTTCGCTATTTCGGCGTCGATATTCGCCCCGAGTCCAGCATCCTGGATAAATCGGTGACCCGCCGGCGCCGATTTCGCTCCTTTGATTCTGTGGAGACGGCGTTGTCAGAGGCGGAGGGAAAAGCGATTGTCATTTCCAACGAGTTCGCCGACGCATTCCCGTGTCGTCGCTTGGTTCGATCAGAAACTGGTTGGGCCGATATTTATCTCCGCTACGACAACCATCAATGGCACCAGGAGTTATCGCCCACGCAACTCTCTTTCGAGTGTAGTGCTCTGGGCGTCGGCTTCGCCGTCGGACAAACCATTGAAGTACATGAGAGTTTTCGGGACTGGTTAGCGAAGATTTCCACTCAGCTCCAAGCCGGCGCGATCCTAACCATCGACTACGGCGGGCGGCCCGACGAGATCTATTGGCGCCGGCCCGGCGGAACCTTGCGAGGCTATTTTCAACAACAGCGAATCGAAGGCAGCGAAATTTTCCGTCAAGCCGGTAATCAGGATCTTACCGCGGATGTTAACTTCGTTGACTTGCAGGTCTGGGGCGAGGGTTATGGACTTGAAACCATCGAGTACCTCACCCAACGAGCCTTCGTTACTCGCTGGTATCCGAACGCACTCAAGGGGGCTGACGCTTCGACCGCCTTCACCTTGAACCCGGATGGGGCCGGGACAGCGTTCAAGGTGCTGCATCAACGAAAGAGATAGATTCATCCAATTCGACTCATCATCTGCGGTCTGGGATATTCCGGCCAAACCGAGTTCGGGTTTACGTCCGCTGCATACTTCGACATAATATGACCGCCTGCCGGCGCCCATCCAAGAGCGCTCGACAACGTAAAGAAGATCATCACGCCGGCAGCGCACCAATATCTGGGGAGGAATTCCATCAGGAAGTGATACAGTGGTGAGCGACGGGGGCAACGGTAAGAACGACCGCGAACGAGCGAGGACGCCGGTGGACCACTTCCTTTCGGAGGGCGCTGCAATCGGCTTTCGCGGAGGCGGGCGTCGAGTCAAGCAGATCGGGTGTAGAAACCTATCAAAACCAGTTCTTCAAGAGTGGATAGAGTTCCTTGAAGCGCGAATAGGCCCGTTCGTAGGCTTCAACTCGACTTGGATCTGGTTCGGTCACCTCGTTGAACTTAGGCGCAAACGATTGTGCCTCTTTGAATCCACCTAAGACCCCAGCGCCGATTCCACCGAGAATAGCGGCGCCAACTCCGGCGCGCTCGGCAGAGTTGGCGTCCTCGCCTCGGAGTAAAGGCCGGTTCAACGTATCCGCTAGCATTTGTCGCCAGAACTTGCTCCCTAAACCATTCCCGGAGGCGACCCAACGATCCATCACAACGCCCGTCTCTTCGATAGTCTCTACTATCTGGCGCATGGCGTAACTGATCCCTTCAAGAACAGCTCGGAACAGGTGCGCCGTATCGTGTCGGAGGGTAAGACCGACGAAGGTACCCCGCGCGTGTGGATCCATCAGCGGAGAACGCTCGCCCACTAAATAAGGCAAAAAGAAAAGGCCTTCCGCGCCGATGGGAAGAACCTCGGCGCGCCGGTCGAGCTCTTGGTAAGGGATCTCGTCGCACCCCAGAACATGGCGTGCCCAACGCAACGCCATCCCCGCTGAAAGCATCGCTCCCAAAAGATACCAACGCGTACTCAAAGCGTGACAAAAGGTGTGCAGCCGGCCTTTCGAATCGAAGAGTGGAGCCGCCAACGGCACAAACACTTGCCCTCCCGTTCCCAGAGTGATTGATCCCTGCCCCGGCTCGATCAGTCCATTACCGACAGCTTGAGCAGGTTGATCAGCAGAACCCGCAGCTACCGGTATTCCTGGTCTAAGCCCAAGTTCGACAGCCGGACCCGGCAATAGTCTGCCGCAAACTTCGGCTGAATCGCGGATCTCCGGGAAGATCGATTTGGGTATATCCAAAGTTTCGATCACTTCCCAAGCCCAGATTCGTCTTGCCACATCAAACAGACCGGTGGCCGCTGCGTCGCTAGGTTCAGTCGCGATTTCACCGGTGATCCGAAACCGGACATAGTCCTTGGGAAGAAGGATAACACCGATTTTATCGAAGCGGGCCGGATCATGCCGCTGTAACCAGCACAGCGTGGCAATGAGAAAACCCGCCGCCGGGGCGGTCCCGCAGACCTCGGCCAACCGTTTTATGCCCACCCGGGATTCAATCTCCGGCAGCAGCGGCGCGCTTCGTTGATCGGCCCAAATGATAGCATTTCCTAACAGTTGGTTTTGCTTATCCAGAAGGGCTGGCCCATGCATTTGACCGGAGAAACCGATCGCCAGCACTTCTGGTTGGCCGGCAGCGTGGTGCGCGGTCCTAGCTGCCTGCACCGTTGCCGACCACCAATGCTCCGGGTCCTGTTCCGCCCAACCCGGTTGAGGGGTTAAGATCGGGTATTCGGCCGATCCCAGACCGAGAATGTTGCCGGTGGTCGAGTAGACAACCACTTTGACACTTGAAGTGCCCAGATCGATGCCAAGCAGCGCGCTCATGGATTTAATTGTGCCCGATTCTCGGTCCTTGTGCTCAATACCAACGGCAGCATACATCGCCCAACACAGGGAGGGGAGCCGCTTTGTAGCTGCGCAGTTCTATTGGATGGCAGCAGGCGGCTCCCGCGAATAACCCAGCGTAACGCTTTCACTGAGCAGCTTTGTTCGGAACACTGCCGATTCGTCTGCGGCCTATAGAACTGCCAGGCGCTGGACCTTTCTCGGGAGCCGCCTGCTGCGAACCTATAGAGCTGCCAAGTTACAAAGCGGCTCCCCTCCCGACGCTGGGCGACTCGTTCACGCGCTGTATTTAGAACTTTCAACGACGACTAAGAGACTAGGCCAGCCCGTACTTGGCGGCTTTGGATTTGAGAAACTCGAGACCCTTGGTCGCTAACTCAACACCTTGATACCGGCTCTTTCGCCAGAGACAGGTTGCACCTATCAGGTCGGGGTTGATTGCGGCGAACGCCTCCAGTACGAGAGGACCCCGATAGTCGATATCCGCTAGGCCTTGGAAGACATCATCCCAATCGACTGTCCCTTCGCCCGGCAACCCGCGGTGGCTCTCCGACATATGAATGTAACCAGCAAACTTGCCGGCGTTTCTCAGAGCTGATCCGTATCCATCCTCTTCGATATTCATGTGATAGGTGTCGAAGTGGATAATCATTTCGTCCGCACCAATCGCCCGGAAATATTCGATGGCGTCCGAACCCGTGTTACAGAGATAAGTTTCGTAACGGTTTACCGGCTCGATCCCAAGCGAGACACCCTTCGGCGTGGCGTACTGGCGGAGGTCTCCCAACACCTCCGCTACTTTTTTCTTCTCGTCGCCGGTGGGCGGCTGTCTGGTCAAAGTGCCCAGGTTACAATACAGGCAGCCTAAAAGCTGTGTGCCACCGAAATCAGCCAGTTTATCAACGGCTGCTTTCAAGAACTGCAGCGCTCCCGGAGGATTGAATGGCAGGTGCGCATCCGGAGGCAAGCAAAGTGAGGCCACAGCCTGGATACCACTCTGGGACAATGCCTTGGCAACCAGCCCGGAGTCGAACTCTGCCGGTTTTAGCAAAGGTATTTCGAGAAGATCGAATCCGAGCTCGGCCGCCTGACCAATCACCTTGGGCGCAAGTTCATTGTTCCAAAACCCTTCCAGCGTGAAGGCATGAATTCCGAATTTGGGCATAAGCAGTGGGGGGATAAGAGGTTAAAGAAAGAGCCATAGCCCGCGACCCATGCAAATGCACGCGCATTCGCGCCCGTAGCGGGTTACAGAAATTTCCCTGGGTTCAGGATGCGGTGCGGATCCAGAGCCGACTTGATCGTTTGGTGAAGAGCAAGGTTTTCTGCAGAGACGGCTTGAGGCCACCACCGTTTTTTGGCCAAGCCGATTCCGTGTTCACCGGTGATTGCGCCCTGCCAAGCGATCACCTGCTCGAAAAGTTTATCGAGAGCCGCGTCCATGCGCCGTTGGCTTTCCGGTTCGTCGGGATCCGGGACCATCACGTTCACATGAATATTACCGTCGCCGGCATGGCCAAAACAGGCGATGGGAAACCCGGATTCAACTTGGAGCTTTGCCGCGAACTGAACGAGATCCACTAGCCTTCCTCGCGGAACGGTAACGTCCTGGTTCAGTTTGGTCAGACCCGTTGCCTTTAACGATTCGGAGAAACCGCGACGTAAATCCCACAGGACTTCGCATTCGACTTCGCCTAGCGCCGTTTCGATGGTCAGAGCGCCAAGTCTCTTTACCAACCTCTCAAGAATGGCTAAATCGCTTTGAACTGATTTTTCCTGTCCGTCCAAATCGACCAGAAGATGCGCATTCCCCGCCGGTACGATCCGATGTTTCAAATGTTTACGGGCGGCTTCTAACGTGAACCTATCCGCTATTTCCAACGCTGACGGCAAAAAGCCTGCTTTGAGGATTTGTTGCACCGCTTCGGCTGCGTCTTCGATTTCTCGAAAACTCGCCGAAATCGTCGCTCGCGCCGGCGGCAACGGGATCAGTCGAATAGTCGCTTCCGTAACAATCCCTAACATCCCTTCAGAACCAACGAAGAGCCCTACCAAATCGAACCCCGTCTTATTCTTCATGGTTCTGCCGCCGACCCGGACGATCGAACCGTCCGCCAACACCACCTCCAACCCCAATACGTAGTGGCGCGTCACTCCATATTTCAGGCAGCGAGGTCCTCCCGCGTTGGTCGCGATGTTTCCGCCAATTGAACTATTCCTGAAACTCGCCGGATCCGGTGGATAAAAGAGCCCAGAGGCTTGAGCTGCTTTCTGTAAATCGCCCGTAATCACACCGGGCTCGACCACCGCAACTCCGTCCGGAATCGAGAGCTCTTTAATCCGATTCATCCGAATCAGGGATAGCGAAATTCCGCCCTCCTCCGGCACACAACCGCCGACATAACCATAACCAGCTCCCCGTGGAGTCACCGGGACTTGGCGCCGGTTAGCAATTCGCAGAATCGCAGCCACCTGTTTTGTGCTGTCGGGCTCGGCTACCAAATCCGGCAAGTGAGCGGCAAACCATTTGTCACCACTGTGATCTTTGCGCTTTACCGGGTCGGCCGAGATTACGTCAGCGCCAACCGCTTCGATCAATTCGTCAACAAGATGCATTTACTGAGAAACAGAACGAGTGACCCTACGATAGACCAAGGACGAACTAAAGGTCGGAACCATAACAAAATCTCACGCAGAGCCGCAAAAGACGCAAAGGTTAAGACTCAGAAGGACGAACCGCGAATGGACGCGAATAAACACGAATAGATTGATCCTCCGTGCATATCAGGGGGCAGTTCTAGACGCTCGATTTGAATAGCCGCAGTCTGTGAAGACAAAAGAGATAGCCCCAAAAAAGCGCAAGGAACGCAAAAAAAACTCTCGCGGAGAATATGATGCCTTGGAATTCAGACGATGGAGCTACATCGCCTCTACTATTCGCGTCTATTCGTGGTTCGTCTCTTAACCTTGGCGTCTTTGCGGCTTTGCGTGAGATTTTGTCTTCCCTCGCGACCCGGGACGAGCCACCTCCATCACGCTACATCCCGATGATCTGATACCCGCCGTCGACGTAGATCACTTGGCCGGTGATGGCGGCGGCGCCGTCACTTGCTAGAAAGACACCGGTCTGGCCGAGCTCAGCGGGCTCACAACTCCGCCGAAGGGGCGCTCGTTCCTGATAATGTTTATACATGGAGGTAAACCCGGCAATCCCTCTGGCTGCCAATGTTTGTACCGGTCCAGCACTGATACAATTCACTCGAATCTTTTTTGGGCCGAGATCGTACGCCAGGTAGCGCGTAGTCGCTTCCAGACTCGCTTTAGCTACCCCCATGACGTTGTAGTGAGGAATCACTTTTTCCGAGCCGTAGTAAGTCATAGAAACGATGGAACCACCGTTGGTCATCAGCGGCACCGCCTCGCGAACCACGCCAACCAACGAGTACGCGCTGATGTTATGCGCCGTTAAAAAAGCATCCCGCGTCGTGCTAACGAAATCTCCTTCCAACGCTTCCTTAGGAGCAAAGGCAACCGAATGTAATAAGAGCTCAAGATGATCAGTATGTTTTCTGACGTTCTCAAAGAAACCGCTAATCTCTGCGTCACTGGAAACGTCGCAAGGGTAGGCCGGGACGTCCGCGCCGAACGTGCCGGTCAACTCTTCGACATTCTCTTTGAGCCGTTCTCCTTGATAGTTGAAGATCAGTTTCGCCCCAGCCGAATGCCAGGCCTGCGCGATTGCCCAGGCAATGCTGCGTTTATTCGCGACCCCAAAAACAACACCAACTTTGCCTTCGAGAGGTTGTGAGCTCATGGATGATAATCTTTCGATAAAAGCCGCTTAGGAGAAGCGACTCGCACGCCGCCCACTCCGCGCTGCCAAGCTATTCTGCGCTTTTCAAGCGGTTTGCAATCGAATTTTAACCGCGGAGAAAAGACTGAACCGCAGATGGACACAGATGGACGCAGATAAGAGACGACCGCGAATGCACGCGAATAGACTAATGCTTGGTGCATTCGGGACGGTTCTAGACGCTCGATTTGAGTAGCCGCTGGCTGTGAAGACAGAAGAGATAGCCGCAAAAGATCGCAAGGAACGCAAAAAAACTTTCGCGGAGAATATACGCATTGGAATTCAGACGATAGAGCTACATCTGCCGCTCTAATTATTCGCGTCTATTCGTGTCCATTCGCGGTTAGGGTTTTATCTGTGTCCATCTGCGGTTAAATCTCCGCGGTTCGGTTCAGAGGGCTTCGCCTAACAGCCGGATGCCTTCGCGGATTTGGGGTTCGGCCATGGTGGCGTAGCCGAGCAGCAGGCCGGGGCGCGAGGGTTTTTTTAAGAAACAATGGGATATTCCGTAGATGCCTACCCCTCGTGATGCTGCTTTTGAGATAGCGGCAGTTTCCGTGATCGGTTCTCGCGGCCAGAGTACGATGTGAGCGCCGGAATCAGCTCCAGTTACCTCGACTTTTGCCCCGAGATATTTGTGGATAGCTTGAAGTAGCGCCTCGCGACGAGCCGCGTTTCTGCGGCGTAACCGGCGCAGATGACGTTCATACATACCGGTGGCGATAAATTCCGCCAGCGCCTGTTGCTCGAGAGTGGCTGAGTGCTGATCGGTTAACCATTTCGCCGTCGTGAAGATCGGAGCCAGCGACTTGGGCACGACCATGTACCCAATCCGGAGAGCCGGAAAGATCGTACGCGAGAATGTCCCAATGTAGATTATACGGCCTTCCCGGTCGAGCCCTTGCAGGGATTCCAGGGGCCGGCCCTCGTATTGAAACTCACCATCGCGATCGTTTTCAACGATCACAGCGTTTGTGCGCGCAGCCCATTCCAGAAGCGCCAGCCGCCTAGCGAGCGGTAGAATCGCGCCCGTCGGAAATTGGTGCGACGGCGTGACGAAAACCAGCCTGGCGCGCTTTGGCAGTCTAGCGGGTTTGATGCCATCCCGATCGACCGGCACCGGCAGCAAGCGAGCCCCGACAGCGCGTGCTATTTCTCGGATGCCCTGATACTGCGGATCTTCCACAGCAACGGCATCGCCGCGTTCAACCAGAACTCGTGCCACCAAATCGAGCGCTTGCTGGGAGCCGCTCACCACAATCACTTCCGACGGATCGCAGACCACCGCTCGCGACCGCCGTAGATGAGCGCAGATAGCCTCGCGCAGAGTAAGCGCGCCGGCCGCCGGCCCGTAGTCAAATTCGCGAGTTGAACCCTTCAGAGCGTGCCGGAGTAGGAGGTGCCGCCAAGCCTCAAAAGGAAAGGTCGCTAAATCGCTTCCCCCGTAGGCGAAGTCGTAACGAAGCCGAGTGGGGAGCCGGTCAGGAAAATCGACGGTTCCGGCTGCTGCGGCTGCGGCCGCTCCAAATCGGGATAGGCGAAACCTGGCAGGCTTTTCAAATTCCTTAGGAGCACTGGAACTAAGGATTTTAGACACATACGTCCCTGATCCACGGCGTCCCTCCGCGTAACCTTCAGCCAACAGTTGGTCATAAGCCAAGAGGACCACGGTTCTGGAAATGCCGAGTTGCTCAGCCAGGTCACGAGTGGAGGGAAGACGATCACCGGCAGGAAATGCTCCGGATAGAATCGATTGCCGCAGACCTAGATACACCTGTCGGAATAGGGGCCTGCCATCCTTTGCTAGTGGTATTACAAACGCCATAAGAGACGGTTCCGCGAAAATACCACAGATTGGGCAACTCGAGCGTCCGGACAGAGATTGCGGCAATTGGGAGAGAACGAACCACCCCTCGGTCTGCTGGGTCCATGGTCAGGGAACGGCGAACGAGGGCTAGATAACCTCCCTCGCTGCATGCGCAGCATCAGCGGGGACATTTCCCGATCGCTCAACTGAAGACGCAAAAAGGAACGAAACCATGTACACTCCAATGACCGAAACGTTTGCTCATATTGTCGCCGAGCACGAACTCGAGCTATTCGATTTGTTCGGCCCAACGCTGGAATTTCTGGTCGCGCCTCAGCCCAATGATGAGGCGCCTTGCGTAATGAAAGGAATGATCCCGCCCAGGGCCTCGGTACCAATGCATAGCCACGCCGGCATTGAGACTTTCTTCGTGATTTCCGGTGAGATGGAAATACTGGCCGATGAAGGCGGAAAGCTTCATTGGCTCACGGCTCGCTCAGGCGATTTCATTAGCGTGCCCAATAACGCCAAGCATGCGCTCAAAAACCGGTCGGCGTATCCCGCCGTTCAATTGATTACCTCCAACTCCCGGCTTTGACGTTTCCTTCAAGAAATAGGGCGGCGCCGTACTTCGAGTGACATCACCGGTCCGCCGCGCCCCGAGGAACTCCGGCATTTTGTCGAGACGGCTCAACGGTACGGTTATTGGTTCGCGACGCCCGAAGAAAACGCGGCGGTTGGGCTTGCTCCTTTTTAGCGAGCCGTGGAGCGTGCCTCGCTTGCGAGACCGGTTGGCGGGGTAACGCGCCATAGCAGAAATCGGCCAGGGGCTATTCAATCGGCCTCGCAAGCGAGGCGCGCTCCACCGACGCTCTGAAGGTTTTCTGGAATAAATCTTCAGGCAGCGGCATGATCCGCTATGCCGAGTCCAATCAAAGTCGCCGTTCTTGACGATTATCAGCACAACGCGGAATCGCTGGCTAACTGGTCAAGTTTGGAGCCGGCTGCCAAGACCGTCTTCTTTCACGATCATATTTCGGATATCGATCAACTGGTCATGCGGCTGGAGTCGTTTGCAGCCGTGGTGTTGATCCGGGAAAGAACCCGTTTCGGAGCCGACCTGATTGCTCGGCTCCCGAATCTAAAACTAATCGTCACCTTCGGCATGGCTAATGCCTCCATCGATCTGCGAGCAGCCAGAGCGCACAACATCGCTGTGTGCGGTACCGACGGGGCGGATCCGGAGGCGACTCCCGTCTTGACCTGGACCTTGATATTGGGAGCGATGCGTAATCTCTATTCCGAAGCGGCTTCGGTGAGAGCCGGCGGTTGGCAATTAGGCGTAGGCGCCAATCTTGGCGGCAAAACCCTCGCTCTATTGGGCCTAGGTAAGATCGGCCAGGTTGTGGCGGGTTATGGCGCAGCTTTTAAAATGGAGGTCATCGCTTGGAGCCAAAACCTGACATCCGAACAAGCAGTTCAACATGGGGTAGAACGGGTGGAGAAAGAGGATCTGTTCCGCCAAGCAGATGTTCTTAGCGTGCATGTCAGACTCAGTGACCGGACCCGAGACCTGGTCGGCCACCGGGAGCTAAGTTTGATGAAACCTTCCGCCTATCTGGTGAATACTTCGCGCGGCCCGATTGTGACCGAATCCGCGCTGATCGCTGCTCTACAGACCGGGAAGATAAGAGGGGCCGCTCTTGACGTATTCGATCCAGAACCGCTGCCACCCGCGCATCCGTTCCGATTCTTACCAAATGTGCTGGCAACTCCGCATGTCGGATATGTAACCGAGAACTACTACTCGAGCTCTTTCCAGCAAACCGTCGAGAACATCGCGGCCTGGCTTAACGGCGTACCCCGCCGGGTGTTAAACTAACGTCCGGCTCGTCCGGGCGTGGCTTCGGAGCCGCGTGCGCAGGGTAACGCGCGATGGAGCGCAGCGCGGACGAGCAGGCCGCCGTCGCTTCGCTATGGCGCGCCCTAACGATGAAGCCTTTATAAGTTACAGAACCTCGCCGCGACGTAGGCTTGGCTAGTCGGGAGCTCTTCACTACCGGGCGAACAAGCCAGGCAGTTGACTATTCTCCGCGAACCATGTAGTTCGAAAATAATCGAACAACCTATGGACTATAGATTACTCGGCGGGACAGGCTTCAGCGTACCGGTTTTAACCCTTGGCACCGGAACGTTTGGCGGAACGAATGAATTTTTTAAAACCTGGGGGACGACCGGGTTAAAAGAGGCAACTCATCTGGTCGATATTTGCCTTGAAGCCGGCCTAACGATGTTCGATTCGGCCGATGTATACTCCGATGGCGCGGCCGAGGAGATCTTGGGTGGCGCGATCAAAGGGCGCCGCGATCAAGTCTTAATTTCTACGAAGGCAACCTTTCGTCAGGGCGCCGGACCGAACGATGTGGGCTCATCCCGGTTTCATCTGATCAAAGCAGTAGAAGGGAGCTTGCGACGGCTTGGCACCGACTACATCGATCTTTTCCAGCTCCACGCTTTCGATGCTCAGACCTCTGTCGAAGAGGTCCTCAGCACGCTTAACGATCTCGTCCGCGCCGGTAAGATCCGTTACATCGGATGCTCCAACTTTTCGGGGTGGCACCTGATGAAATCGCTCGCCATTTCGGAGAAGTACGGCTGGCCTCGCTACGTCGCGCATCAAGCCTATTATTCGCTAATCAGCCGGGAGTATGAATGGGAACTCATGCCGCTAGGTGTCGATCAGAAAGTCAGCACGGTGGTATGGAGCCCGCTGGGTTGGGGCCGTTTGACCGGCAAGATTCGCCGGGGACAACCCTTACCTGCCGTCAGCCGCCAAAACAGCGCACTTTCCAACGAGATGGGGCCACAGGTTGCCGATGACTATCTTTATAAGGTCGTCGATGCCCTGGATGCAGCCGCCGCGGAAACTGGCAAAAGCGTGGCGCAAGTCGCCCTCAATTGGCTGTTGCAACGGCCGACAGTTGCCACGGTTATCATTGGCGCGCGGAACGACGACCAACTGCGCGACAATCTAGGCGCTGTCGGTTGGAGTTTGACGGTGGATCAGGTCGGAAAACTCGATGCGGCCAGCAACGTCCCGTTAGTCTCGCCGTATTGGCACCAGAAGAGATTCGACCGGAACCCGTTCCCGACGGAATAGATTTTCACAGAAGATCGCAAAGGGGCTAAGCCGCAACCAATTCGTCCTCGTCCTCGAAACGTTTTCTTTCCGCTGTACGCCAACTTCCACAACTCGATCTCCACAGTGCGGCATCTCTGAACCTGGTTAGCGATGTGGTTTCGAAAATGTGGACAGGTGTCGAGGTTTTTGTCCATGAGAGACTGAAAGAAGCTGCCCCAAGTACGAAATGCCTTGGCACCCGTCCAACGCTGGGAGGGGCATATCCCTCGTTTTCCGCCGCCGTGCTTCGAGCATCCCTAAAATCAAAATCTGTCCCAACTACCGAGGGCAGGATACTCATTGGGAAAGAGTACCGGAAGCAGAGCACTGGCCGCACCTCGTACCTTAACCCCGCCGATCGCAACGGTTTCGTTTGGATCGTCTGTTCCCAAGATCAACTGAGCGATCGCCTCGCCTCCTGACATCGAATTTTTAGATCGGCTGGCGGCGACAACTTGTACGTCTCCTTGGTTGATCAGCAGGGTTACGGCCTCGCGGTTGTTATCCAGTAAAAGGTCACCACACCAATCCGAAAGGTCAGAACGCCGAAGCCGGTTTTCGAGTTCCGGCTTCAGCCGGGTGAGCGATCTTTGCAGCGAAATCACACGGACCATAGCGCCGCCAGAACCGCGATAGTCGGTCCTAACGGCACATGTTTTCTGCCGGAGAAGGCGCGCCAGCTCGCTCTGACAATGGATCCATTGGAACTGAACGGATTTGACTCCTCGTTGGGTAGCCAGACTCCTAACGACCGTTAACAGCTCGTTTGGATCCCCAACCCATCCTTTTACCTCAAGCACATTCCCCGGAGAGCTAACCAATGCATAGCCCTTTAATTCCTGACCTTGCCTCCAGACGAACAGATCGCCTTTAACAAACGGGTTCCGGAGCGGAAACGTCGGATGAACCGCGGTACCGGTGAGGTTAGCATTTTCCTTGTTATAAAGGGCGTCTAATTCTGACCCCGTGCTGGAGCGCGTTCGATGCAGCCGCCCGGGCGTCGGGCCTGACGGAATCTGATCAACCTCGATGGTCGCAAACGTCAAGTTCCATGCCCGCCGAAAGCCAAATGGTTCGTAAAAATTCGGTATCCCGAACAACAGGCTAATATCGTAATCTGAGTTGCTGAGCTCTGCTAAAGCGACCGTAGCGGTCGCTTGCATGAGCCCCAGCTTACGGTAGTCGTCATGCGTCGCGACAGCCCCAATTCCAGCGACGCGGAGCCGGGCAAGGCCCACTCGTATTTCGAAGTTCCAAATCCCAAAATGAGTTACCATCTCGCCGTTCAGCTTTCCGATTCGGGAGGCATTCCAGTCGTAGTTGCTCTTTAGCAGGTAACCGTTGCGACAAGCTTTTTCCGCATTCCAATAGCCAATACCGGAAGAGAAGGTTTTGCACAGCAGGTCGATCAAATCAGTTGTGTCCGCTCGCTGATTTGGAGCAGCGATCTGAAGCTCGGACGATGGATCTGCTCTTCCAATCCCAGGCATGATTCTTGGCGTTTTAGAAGATATTCGCGCAGGAGCCGAGAATATTAGGTGGCCGGGACCAGAATGTGGTTATCTGAAGCCGTGAACGGAGCGCCGGTTAATTGCCCGGACCGACTAAGCCGCTGTGCGCCGCCGGCGGATCGGCCGCTGCTGCTTTACGATGGCGATTGCCGGTTTTGCACCGGATGGATTCGCCGGTGGCAACAAGAGTTTGATGGCAAGGTCGACGCGGTTCCCTTTCAATCGGTTGCTGCGCAATTCGCCGAGGATCTGCCGATCGAATGTTTCCAATCAGCGATTCGCCTGATCGAGCCGGATGGCAATGTCTATAGTGGAGCGGAGGCGGTTTTCCGGGCGCTCAAATACGGATCGGACAGCGGCAAAGCTTACTGGTTTTACCAGCACGTCCCGGGATTCGGGCTCTGCGCCAGGGGAATCTATCGGCTGGTGGCAAGGCATCGCGCGGCAGCCTCACTCCTGACCACCGCGTTATGGGGAAAAGAACCGCCGGAGCGGCCAACCTATTATCGTTCCCGGCGTCTTTTTCTGCGGTTGCTTGGGTTGATCTATCTTATCGCCATTGTCTCTTTTTGGGTGCAGGCCGATGGACTTGTCGGGCCTGACGGTATCGCCCCGGTGGGGCAATGGTTAGATCAGGTAAAGGATCGATTAGGCCCGCAATCCTACTGGTTTTATCCGACCCTACTTTGGTTTAACCCCAGCGATTGGTTTCTGCACACCCTTTGCGCCGTTGGCGCCGGGTTCAGCGTGTTACTGATTTTCGAAGTCGTTCCGGTGCTTTGCCTTTCGCTGCTTTGGTTAATCTATCTTTCAATCGCGGTAGCAGGTCAGCTGTTTATGAACTTCCAATGGGATTATCTCCTTTTGGAGACCGGGTTTTTCAGCATCTTTTTGGCGCCGTTACGCTGGCTGCCATCATCGCGCTCGGAAGCGCCCCTTTCGCCTTGGGCTCATTTCCTTCTGCGTTGGCTTTTGTTCCGGCTAATGTTCATGTCCGGCGTAGTAAAGCTCACCAGCGGCGATTCGTCTTGGTGGAACCTCACCGCGCTGAATTATCACTATTGGACCCAACCGTTACCGACCCCGCTCGGGTGGTGGGCTAGTCAGCTCCCGGGCTGGTTTCAGGCGACTTCAACCGTGATCATGTTTGCGATTGAGCTGGTGGCGCCTTTCCTATTGTTCTTTCCCAAGCGACTACGCTTGACCGGCATCGCCGGCATTCTGTTCCTACAAACCTTGATCGCTCTGACCGGCAATTACTGCTTTTTCAATCTGCTAACAGCCGCGCTCTGTCTCCTGTTAGTGGACGATTCGGTCTGGCCGCGGTTCGGGCGAAACGAACGGCCGTCGCTGAAGTTAGCCGGAGGTCGCTGGCCGTCATGGATTTTGGTTCCGATGGTTGTAATCAGTCTGGCCTTTAGTTGGCCGTTGCTTTGGGAATCGTTCTATCCGGAGAGTGAGTGGCCGCCTTTGTTAGAGAAGTCTTACGGCTATATCGAGCGATTTCGGTCGTTAAATAGTTACGGCCTGTTCCGCGTTATGACCACAACTCGTCCGGAGATTATCGTTGAGGGAAGCAACGATGGCCTGACTTGGCAACCTTACGATTTCAAATACCAGGTCGGCAGTGTCGACGAAGCACCCGCAATCGTGGCGCCGCATCAACCCCGGTTGGATTGGCAGATTTGGTTCGCGGCGTTGGGTAACGATGTACACAGCGAACCTTGGTTCATCAATTTTCTCGCTCGTTTGCTGCAAGGATCTAAGCCGGTCTTAGCCTTACTAAGAACGAATCCATTTCCGGACGCGCCGCCGCAGTACGTCCGGGCCAAGCTATACGAATATCATTTCAGTACTCCGGAAGAGAAAGCGAAGACCGGCGCTTGGTGGACCCGGGAAGACAAAGGGCTGTATTGCCCGGCAGTGAGGTTGCGAAGCCAAGAGTGAGCCGGGAAATGGCGGTCAGTCTCTACGACACAGAACCCGGCGTAAGCCATCGTCCACATGGTAGGGCGAAAAACTCGGCGCGCCCTAGGTGGGTTTTTTCACGTCGATCGCTCGCGCCGGTTTTGAGCCGCGACCCCTGATTTTATCGACGCTCACGGTGGCGCCGAACCCATTTTGGTCGTCTCGCGGAACAGGTTTTTGAAAAATCGGGCATCCAATGTGGTGGACAACCAGCAGTGTGGCTCAAATCCGGCGCGATCTCAGGTCTCGAGGTCGCCACCTCGCACACGCGCCGAGATTTTCGCCCTACCATGTGGACGTTGGTACACGCTCCGCTAGGTCGTATAAGGACAAAAAAGGCTCTCCGGTCACCCGGAGAACCTTTTCGAAAACCTGACTTTCAGCGGGCTGCGCTTAGCAGTCGCAGCCGCGCAAAGACCGAGAGATCAATTCGGATAGTTCGGCTGAGAAGAAGGACGCGGATTAAAGTCAGTCGGAATATTGTTGGGCTTCCCGGTGTCGGTGGGAGTAATGTGCAAGTGGGTCTTAAGCGGGTTAGTCCCCCATTGCGGCAAGGTGGTGATATCACCGTCTGGAATCAAAACGTAGCTTGACTGGAGGACATCGTGCCCCCGCAAACGGCTGATACTGAACGCCGAAGTCAGGTCGCCGACTGGGCTCTTCGGGTCATCCTCTGGACCAAGGTTATCCTGGTCGTAGTCCTGTTTTCCTTGCGCCAGCGCTTGTTGTTCGTCCGGCAGATCGGCGAGTGCCGGCAAATTGAACACCAGATTGATGAACTTGATAATCGAATTGGTATCGCCCAGTTCGTGAGAAACCACGTGAGTTTGCGCATATGGCGAAATCACCAGCAAAGGGACGCGGGGACCGCGGCTGAGCTCCAAACCATTAGGATCGTAGGCGATGATGCCGGACGGGACATGATCGTAAGTACCTTCGGAATCATCCCAACTGATAATAATGGCGCAGTTATTCCAGTACTGACTATTCGCGATGGCGTTAACCACTTTCGCCACGAGCGCTTCACTGATCTGTGAGTCGGAGTAGCCCTCGTGGTCGTCGTCGCCGACGAAGTTTTTCAACACAGTGGGATTATTGGCGGCATTCAGCGGAACCAGTCCATACTGGTTCTGAAAACCTCCCTTGATGTAGAAGACACCCCCGGCGCCGAGATTCGAGTTGCCGATATCGGTGAAGATTTGAGAATAAGTGTGTAGGTTGCTATTGATCTGCGGGTTAGCAGCAACGTAGCCGAAATATTGAGGGGCGTTATGATGTGCGATGTAGTCGCCTTGGCCGCCGATATCCGGCGTGCCACTGTCGAACCCCTCCTCATACCAGCCCCACTTGATAGAAGCTTGATTCAGGCCAGTGAGGAATTTAATATCGTCCTGAATGTCAGCCAGATCGGCCGCTTCGTTAAGATCGAACTGCTGGAGGTTTTGAATCGCGCTGCCGGTCAGGGTCAAAGGCAGGGCAGCGAACGTCAGATTCAGCTGAGGATCGGTGCTACCCGTGTTCGGCATACCCTCTGCGTCTTTCAGAGGATCTTTCGCTGAACCCCAGAGCGGATCCGGATCTCCCTCCACTGGGACGCCAATTCCCAAGGCCGCGTTCGCCGGGACGTTTAGGGCGTCGGTCGTCGGATGCTTAACCCATTGTGTTGAACCGGACTGGCCGGCAATGAGAGAAATATTGTCAGGACTCGATGGGCCTACGATGGTTTGGAAGTAGTTGTCGAAAAGCGCGAACCTGCTGGCGTAGTACCAAAGGAAGGGGATGGTATCGCCATCAATGTAAGCCATGGTGAGCTCTCCGAATTGTTTTGCGGTCTCGGTCGGAACCGGGGTAGTGAAGTGGAGACTCTCTTCCACCAAGGCAAAGTGATCCATTGATGGCTTGCCGTTGATGATGTTCATCTTCTCCACTAAGGACGAATGAGAGTGGCTCATATCATCCAAGTCCCAGGCATCCTCGGCCTGACCCACTCGGAACGGCTGAACGGTGATGTAGTTCCCATTCGTATCGAGAATCGGTTGAGTAAATCCATCGGTCTTGGATTCGCTCTGCGAGAACACGCCATGGGCGCCAGGAAATGTGCCAAACATTTGATCAAAAGCCCGGTTCTCTTGGAAAATCACGAAGACGTACTTCACCTTCTCTCGCAGGAGTTTAACCATCTCCGGAACTTTAGAGGCAGCATCTGTCTTGGCGTCTGTGACGTGGGCCGCGATCTCTGAATCCGGATTTGGCTGGTTCTCAACCAAGGGTTCATCCTTCGCGAAGGTCAACGCCGGCGTAAAACTCAGGCCGAGCGTTGCAGTGAGGCAAACGGTGTGGATAAGGCGCATTTTAAATGTCCGGTTTCGGGACCTGTGAAGGCTACGTTCCCGCCCGGCAGCCTGCTCGTCCAACATGTGACATTTCTGTCACAGCGCCTCAATTTGCATTGATCCTGACAATTCTGTAAGCAATGCCGCTATCGCCGGACGTGCTGCCCTAAAGCGTGTTTCCCAGGGATTTTTCTGGTCGAAGGTGACCGGCGGCGGAAAAAAGAAGTGTTTTAGGGCGGCTCGACCTGAACCATCGACATCAGAACCAAAGCCGCCGCCTGAGTTTCCAGTTTGTCATCCGGCGCGACTCCACCTAAGGAGTGTGCGCATGAGTCAGAATGGATGGCGATTTACCTGTCGGATTAAATGGTTAGTCCTGACGCTTGGGTTGGCGCTGGCTTGTTCGCCACTTCAAGGAATGGCTCGCGAGTCAACGATTAGCCAAATCAAACAAGTGAATCGGGTGGTGTGCGCGGTGAACGTGCGTGCCGGTCTGGCGGACGTCCCTACCGGCACGTCCTGGGCCGGCTTATCGGTCGATCTGACGAAAGCGCTTGCTGCCGCCATCCTGCAAGACGCGAGCAAGGTGGTGTTTGAGGTCGCCGATCGAAAGACCGGTCCCGAAATGATCCAGAGCGGAGCAACCCATCTTTACCTCCCGATCGAACCAATGGCTCCGACAAAACTAGCTGCTTCGGGTCTGATCAGCTCCTACCCTTTCTTTTTTAACACGCAGAAGATTCTAGTCTGGAAAGACTCCGGGATTAGCGCCGTGAATCAGTTAGTCCATTCACAAATCGCGGTCCAGCCGGGCTACGTAAACGAGCAAAACGTCGAGATGGCAAATGAGGAACATTTGAATAGCTATTTCCATCGCGCCGGCTGGCAAGCAATGATCTTCGCAATTCAGGAATGGGGCGAAATGGAGTCGGCGTTCATCTCTGGCCACGTAAAGGCGGTGAGCGCAGAAGAGACCGAGCTGGCTCGATTACGGATCGCCAACCGCGAGAAGGTCGGAGACGCGGTTATGTTGCCTGAAATCATCGGCATGGAACCGGTGAGCGCGGTGGTCCGGGGTGACGATCCAGGCTGGCTGACCTTGGTGAATGCGACTATTTCGGTTTTGATCAAAGCGGAGGAGCTCGGGATCACCAGTGAAAATATTGACAGCTTTAAGACAAGCAAAGATCCGGAGGTGCAGTACCTATTGGGGACCACGCGCGGGATCGGGAAAGCGGTTGAATTAGATGATCAGTGGGCCGAGCGCGTCATTAAAGCTGTGGGCAGCTACTCTCAGATGTTTGAGCGAGATCTGGGCGCCACTTCGGGATTGGGGATCGAACGGGGCTTAAATCAGACCTGGCGACACGGCGGTCTGCTTTACTCGATGCCGATCAAATAGTGCAGCGGGGCGTCGGGGCATCGCTGGGCCCGGATCGGATGCGACTTATAGGAGCAATGGGACTTATGGGACCGCCGATGCGCGTTATGCTCGGAGCCGGCGTTTCGTTGAGGAGGAGCGAGATACCGGTGCGACCTTTTTGGGAGCCGGTTTTGCTTTGGCCGGTTTTTCGACGACGGAAAGCTTGGATAGTTCGTCGAAACTCGGACAGATCGTAGCTAAGCCGCAGTGGGCGCAATCTGGCTTTTGGGAATAACAACAGCGGCGGCCGTGCCAGATCAGCCAATGGCTGAAGGTGGTCCAATCGTTCCGAGGGACCAGCTTCATGAGGTCGGCTTCAATTTTTTCGGGATCATCTTCGCGGGTCAGGCCAAGTCGTTGCGCTAAACGCCGTACATGGGTATCGACGACGATCCCTTCGTTGATTTCGAAAGCGTTACCGAGAACCACGTTGGCCGTTTTGCGTCCAACCCCAGCCAACGAGGTTAATTCTTCCATCGATGCCGGGACCTTGCCGCCGAACTTGTCCACCAAGTCCTGCGCCATGCTACGCAAGCTTTTCGATTTGCTGCGGAAGAAGCCGGTCGATTTGATCGCGACCTCTAGTTCTGCTTGCGGAATCGCGGCGTAATCGGCTGCCGTTCTCAGTTTCTTAAAGAGATCGCGAGTCACAATGTTGACTCGTTTGTCGGTGCACTGGGCGGAAAGAATAGTGGCGACCAGTAGTTCCAGCGGGTTAGTAAAATCCAGCTCGCAATGCGCCTCCGGATAGAGCCGGCGCAGCTTTTCAATCACCAAGGAAACATGTTCCTTAAGCTGTGAACCTTTCTTGAGCCTCATGGCGATTCCTTTAAGGCTGAAACGTTAAGCCCCATTTCCTGCAGGACACCAATAAAGTAGCCGCATTGAGCGTCCGTATAATATTTGTGCGCGTTAATGTTGTATTGTTTGGCGTCCTTATTTAGTCCCTTTTCCAGCCAAACCGCGGCACGGGCGTAATAGTAAGCCGGTGTCTTACCCGGGAACTCCATTTGGTCGATCAGACCTGATGCTTTGTCCGGTTGATTGGCCAGCACATAGCTGAGCGCTACCTTGAATTGTACGACCTCCGACTTCGGATCGACCTGCTGCAGATCGCTCAGAACTGAACGCGCTTGATCGTAGTCGCGTTTTAGCAGCAATACGTCCGCCAAATTGAGCTTGGCGGTGTAAAATTTCGGATCCGCGGTTAGGGCGCGATTAAATTGCGAAACCGCTTCGGCGTAGTCGTTCTTTTTGGTGGCGACGATGCCAAGGAGGTTAGCCGTCTGCGGGTTATTTGGATCAAGTTCCTCGGCCTGCTTCGCCTCCGCCTCCGCATCATCAATTTTCCCGTCCGCCAGGGCCCGAGAAGCCTTGTTCAGGATCGCTTCGTAACTCTTTTTTGCGTCGTTCTTCGACTCGGCGAAGGTGAATGAGACGCTAAATAGTAAAAACAGGGCAGCGATCGATCCCACGCGCGGGAGTACCTCGACAATTGCCGACCTATTCGCAGCGCGCCCTCCCAAACTACGCTTCCTCATACTGCGCGCCCAACCGCTTCGGCGACTGCGCGAATCCGGCCTACTAAATCAGCAAATTCGTCCGGCAGGAGACATTGTTCGCCATCGCTCTTCGCAAGCTCCGGCGCATTGTGCACCTCGATCATGATCGAATCAGCTCCGGCAGCGACCGCAGCTAAGGCCATAGCGGGTACGAATTGCCGGATCCCGATTCCGTGGGTCGGATCGACTACGATCGGTAAATGAGTTTCGGCTTTGAGAACCGGAACCGCGTTCAGATCGAGGGTGTTGCGAGTCATCGTCTCAAACGTCCGGATGCCGCGCTCGCAAAGTAGAACATTAAAATTGCCTTCACTGAGGATATACTCGGCGCTCATCAGCAGGTCTTTAATGGACGCCGACATTCCGCGCTTCAGCATTACCGGCAGTCTGGTCCTTCCTACCTCCCGCAACAGGGAGAAGTTTTGCATGTTACGAGCGCCAACCTGCAGGCAGTCAGCGTATTCGCAAACCAAGTCGAGATCTTTGGTATCCATCACTTCCGTGATGATGGGTAACCCGGCTTCGCGGCGAGCTTCCGCTAAAAGCTGGAGTCCGGCCTTACCCAGGCCTTGGAAACTGTAGGGCGATGTCCGTGGCTTAAAGGCGCCGCCGCGAAGGATCTTAGCACCCGATTTCCGGATCGATTGAGCAATCGCGATAATCTGATCCTCGTTTTCCACTGAGCAGGGACCTGCCATCAAAACGACTTCCTTGCCGCCGACCACGACATCCCCAATCTTCACTTTCGAACCGGTGCCCCGGAACTCGTACGAAACCAGTTTGTACGGCTTCAAAACCGGGGTGACCGACTCGACACCGGGAAATGCGCCTAACGGTTTTTCGCGAATTTTGTCCTCGGGGCCGATAACACCGATGACCACGCGCATTTCCCCGCGGCTGACTTCGGCTCTCAACCCCCAGTCATGGATTCTAGATACGATATGATCGATCTGATCTTCGCTTGCATCGGGACGAGTGATAATAATCATTGCGAGAGCTTCCGCAGTCTGCGGTGGATTTAAGTGTTCGCAACCTTTTTGGGCATTACCCGAGGAACGAGCAAAGCCGGCTTTGGCGTCGGGTCCGGGTGGGTTTGAGAGAATAGTTGCCATGGCGGGAAGTTGAGTTCCAGCTTCTGAGAGGTTGCGTTAGGTGCGATCCGCAGCTCAGAAGCTGTTAAAGCCCCACCAAAAATAAAAGAAATAGACAGAGAACAACCCAGCGCTAGACCTTGTAGCAAGGGTTAGGGTTGAGCTCGTTTTCACGGTGGTTCCCAGAAATACCGTAATGGGGCTACTTTGCCAAATGAAAAAAATTTCCGTAGGCCCACCGCGCCGGGAGGGGAGCCGTCCCGCGGCCGCGGGATAACGTGGCAGGCCTATCGACTGGTAGGGCGAGGCTCCCGAAAAACCGATCCACTTTCCGCAGGGGAAAGACGTCTTCTTAGTCACTCTGTCTGTTACGCCTGAGGACCTGCCGAGCCGCAACTCCTGGCGAACCACGGCTGGGCGCGTCTATCGTCCTAGCTTCGCGCCTCTTTCTGCTAAACGAGTTCCTTCGCGAAGGATCCGCGGACATTCCGGGAGCCTCGCCCTACCAACCAATAGTCTTGCCACCCCACCGCTACAAAGCGGGCTCCCCTCCCGACCGCTGCCCTTAAATCCCAAGCAAGTTGCGCTGCCAGTCCATCAATATCTTCGCGGCCGATTCTGGTTCCCTGGCAACCGCTTCGAGGATGCCGCGCGAAGCGATGATCGCGGGATCCAGCCCGAGCTCACTAGAAAGGGCATCCCTTTTCGCTCGTAGTCGATCCAGGCGCTGTTCCTGTTCCAAAGAAGAACGGATACGGGCGGATTTCGAGCGCTGAGGCCAATCGGATTCGAGCAAGGTCAACCCACGGTCAACGGTCTCTTCCAAACGACGCCGCCGGGCGCTTGGCAACCACGAAGGAGGCCGCACTTTTGAGCCCGAGACCGCACTCTTGGCCAGCGCGATCAGCTCCTCGTTCCGCATAATCTGAAACGTAGGACGATCGACACTTTGAGCTTCGGCGTCACGCCAAAACCAGAGTTCGCGTAACAACGCCAGGCCGCGCGGCGACAGCGTCGCGCTACCCGAAATTTTCCACACCCGCTCCGGGTCTCGCTCACGGTCTTCCGCAGTTGCCGCCACGGCCCGTGCACAGGTCTCCTCGTACCAAGACCAGCGATCGATTTCCCGCAATTGAGTTGCCAGCAGGTCAGCCAGTTGCAGGAGAAACTTGGTATCGTTGATGGCGTAATCCAGCATCACCGACGGCAAAGGACGGCGCGCCCAATTTGCCTTCTGCGACGATTTCGGCAGGTCTAACCCAAAAAAATTCTTAATTAACGAGGCTAGCCCGACTTCCTTGATCCCTAGAAATCTCGCCGCCAGATAGGTGTCGAATATTGGACCCGGGACAAACCCGGCGCCGCGACGGAGCATCCGTAAATCATAGTCGCAGCCATGGAACACGGCTGTGCGTTCCCGCAAGAATTGATTGAAACGGTCAAAGTTGATGCCGCTTAGGGGATCGACGATGAGATCTTGGTCAGCGACCGAGAGCTGGATCAAACAAAGCTTTTCAAAATAGCAATGTAAACTGTCCCCCTCGGTATCAACAGCAACTCGATCAGAAGCGGCTTGCGCGTCACACCAGGAGTTTAATTCGTCGGTGCTGGCTAGAATCTGGACGTCTTTTCGGACCATTTCGCCTAGCCCACAAAATCGCGCCCGTAGATTAAGCAAACCATAGTACGCTAGCGTAGCGCGGACAGGAGCAATTCTGCGTTTGTCTTGGTCGCTTTGACGGTGTTTAGCAGGACTTCCATTGCCTCGATAGCCGGAAGTTGGGCCAGCTTTTTCCGAAGGACGCTAATGCGAGCGAATTCGTCCGGATGATACAATAGCTCATCTCTTCGGGTGCCGGACTTCAATATGTGAATCGCCGGGTAGATCCTTTTCTCGACCAAAGTGCGGTCGAGATGGAGCTCCATGTTCCCGGTGCCCTTAAATTCTTCGAAAATCACTTCGTCCATCCGGCTTTCCGTCTCAATCAAAGCGGTGGCTAAAATCGTGAGGCTGCCCCCTTCTTCACAGTTGCGGGCTGCACCGAAGAACCGCTTCGGTTTAAGCAATGCCTTGGCTTCCACACCTCCCGACATAATCCGCCCGCGTCCAGGCTGCAGAGAATTGTAGCCACGAGCCAACCGGGTGATACTGTCCAACAAAATAACGACGTCTTTACGGAGCTCGACCAATCGCTTCGCCCGCTCACTAACGAGCTCGGCGACCTGCACATGGCGAGTTGGAGTTTCGTCGAACGTCGAACTGAAGATCTCGCAATCCAGGCAGCGACGGAGGTCGGTCACTTCCTCGGGGCGCTCGTCGACCAATAACAGGATTAAATGGACTTCGGGTGAATTTGCCCGGATCGCCGTGGCGATCTCTTTTAGCAGAATGGTTTTCCCGGCACGCGGCGGTGCTACGATCAAACCTCGTTGGCCTCTGCCTAAGGGCGCGATCAAATCGACCGCTCGGGCGCTGACACTCTTGGAGCCGCTATTTTCAAGCAAAATACGTCGGTCCGGGAACAACGCCGTGAGTTGATCAAAATGCTTCGGCTCGCTCCAGCGCTCGATGGGAATGCCTTCGACACTCAGCACTTCGTCCAAAGCCATGAATTTTTCTTTGTCCCGCGGCGCCCGGACTGTGGCTTTGATCTTTTGTCCAGCTCGAAGCCCGTGTCGTTTGAGAATCGACGCCGGTACATAAACGTCCTCCGGACAAGGAGTAAAGTTGTAGCGTTCCCACCGCAAGAAACCGTAAGCCTCGTTTGAGAGCTCCAACATGCCCTCGGAACGCAACTTGATTCCCCTGGTGCCGTAAGCCTTTAACAGGTCGAACGTAAATTGATGCCGCGTCCGCTCCTGCGAAACCCGGAGATTCAAGTCGCGGGCTAGGTTGACCAATTCAGAATGGGTCAACTGATGAAGCCGGTCCAACTCCAGAACCGTCCCGTTCTCGATAAGATATTGAGCTCCGGGTATTTGAACGGTCTCAGCTGATTGAGTGTTCATACCTCGCCACGATTTGTTTGGCCAGACGATCGGTCTGAAGCTTGGTTATCTGGAGCGGACAATCCGTCCAAACGACGTGGGCCGCGCGTTCCATCTTCTCGGCCAAAGGCATTTGGGCGTTTATCATTTGTTCCACCAAAGAGGAGGGCAATGAACGTTTCTGAACCATTCTTTCCGTCTGGGTCTGGTAGCTGCAAGCCGTGACGACAATCAGGTCAAGGTATCGATCGGCTTTGGTTTCGAACAGCAATGGTATCTCAGCGAGCAGCAACTTATTTCCTTTTACAAGCCCGAGCCATGCCGCCCGAATACGAGGGTGCAAAATGTTCTCTAGTTCTTTTCGTGCCTGGGACTTCTGGAAGACCAGTTCCCGAAGTTGTTCCCGTCGCAAACGACTCTCGCTGTCAAACAGCTGCGCGCCGAGTTTTTGCCTAATCTCATCCTGTACACCCAAATCGCTATCCGTCAATCGCCGTGCCTCATTATCTGAGCTGAAAAGCTTGATCTCCAGCTTGTCTCGCAAAAGCCCGTAGAGCTCAGCGGTCACGGTCGATTTCCCAGTCGCGATTCCACCTGTGATACCGATCCCCGGCATAAATTAAAGTTATCTTCGTCCTCTTAACGAAAATCGAGCGGCGTCGCCTGGCCAATCCCGGGAGGGGAGCCGTTTTGCAGCATCGCAGTTCTGCAGGTTGGCAGCAGGCGGCTCCCGAGAATTGCCGAGCGCCCTGCAGTTCTATGGGCGGATTGCCAATCGATCCCATCGGAACAGCGGCGCTGGATAAAGGAATTATACTGGGTTGTTCGCAGGAGCCGCCTGCTTACCATCCGGTAGAACTGCCGAATCATAAAGCAGCTCCCCCCCCGGCGTCAGCGTCTTGGCCGCACCCCCGGTTACAAGCCCTACAAGTCCAATTTACGCTCAAAATATCCAATGGTCTCGCGGATACCGGAGTCGAAATCGACCTTGGGCTGCCAGCCAAGGAGACGTTTCGCCCGGGAGATATCAGGTTGGCGGACTCGAGGATCGTCCACCGGCAACGGCTTAAATGATATTTGAGCCGAAGAACCGGTCAACGCCAGAATCTTCTGGGCAAAGTCAAGAATCGTCATCTCGGCCGGGTTGCCGATATTCACCGGTTCATGGAAATCCGAAAGAGCCAATCGGAAAATACCGTCAATCAAATCTGATACATAACAAAAGCTTCTGGTTTGGCTGCCATCGCCAAAAACTGTGAGCGGCTCGTTGTTGAGAGCCTGACTGATGAAAGCCGGCACCACCCGGCCGTCCCTAAGGCGCATGCGAGGACCGTAAGTATTAAAAATACGAACGATCTTGGTGTTCATGTGATGAAACCGGTGGTAGGCCATCGTCATCGCTTCAGCGAATCGCTTCGCTTCATCGTACACTCCCCGCGGTCCAATCGGGTTGACGTGTCCCCAATAGTCTTCGCTTTGGGGATGAACTAGGGGGTCGCCGTAGCACTCTGAGGTTGAGGCTAGCAGAAAGGTCGCTCCTTTGTCCTTCGCCAGACCGAGCGTGTTATGAGTGCCGAGAGCACCCACTTTCAACGTAGGAATCGGATGCTCTAAGTAATCGATGGGGCTGGCCGGCGATGCAAAATGGAACACAAAATCCACGGGACCAGGTGCAAAGATGTATTCCGAGACGTTGTGCCGGATAAACTTAAAATCAGGGTTCCCAACCAAATGTTCGATATTGTCGGTGTTGCCGGTGATCAGATTGTCGATCGCGATCACTCTGAACCCTTCAGCGAGCAATCGATCGCTTAAATGCGAACCGAGAAATCCCGCTCCTCCGGTAACAACCGCCGTTTTCTTATTGGACTTCGTTTCAAACATGGACACGGCACGCCATCACTAGGCAATGAACAACAGTTGTCGAGGAATAAATGTCAATCTTCCACTTTACGCTGGTAAGTATGCCGGATGTCCTCGGCATGATTCGTCCAGACTGCATCCTCAGCGATATTAGTGGCATGATCGCCCACTCGTTCAAGAGCGCGAGCGATCAGGATGATATTGAGATACGATTTTACCTGATTAGGATCGGCCGCGATCCGAGCCATGATCTTGTCACTCACCTCGAGATTGAGCCGGTCCAATTCCCGGTCGCGAGGCTTCATCTTGAGCGCCAAGTCAATGTCGCGATCCGCGAAGGCATGCATACTGTCCCGAAAAATAGTGAGCGCCACCTGAAACACCGGCTCTAGCAGAGAGATCTCGGAGACAATTGCCTCAGAGTTCAGCTTTTTCGCCTTGCGCCCAATTGCCACGGACTGGTCGGCGATCCGTTCCAGGTTCGCGCTCAGTTTCATTGCAGCAATGACTTCACGCATGTCGGAAGCCACGGGGTGAAACCGAATCAAAAGATCGATTCCTTCACGATCGATCTCTTTCTCTAGAGAATCGACCTCTTCATCGTCTGCGATCGCCAGATTGCAGAGATCGTTGTCACGTTTAAGGAGGCCTTCCATGGCGAAGTTGAGAAGCCGCTCCGTTAAGCTCGACATCATCAGAACATTGTTTCTGAGTGATTGGAGCGCGGCCTCAAAGTTAGTACTGATGTGCTTACCAAGCGGAGCCATAAATCATCATCCCTCCAACCGGAATAATACCTACCCAGGGGGCTATCTGCGAGATCAACTTTGTCGTTTGCATATTTCGCGCATTCGCGGTGGAGTCGGGACTCGCCTGAAGCTCGTCCAATAGCCGATAGCCAATACCGAGCGTTGGATTTGAGCGAGAACTTATCTGCCATCGGCTATTGGCTATTGGACGAGCTTCAGGCGAGTCCCTGCCATCACATCCGTTCCGGAACCTCGATTCCGAGGAGCAAGAGGCCGGATTTCAGCATCCGCGAAAAGAGGTCGCATAACAGAAGGCGGCTAGCTTTGGTCTCGCCCTCGGCGCCAAGAACCGGGCATCGTTCGTAGAAAACATGGTAGTCGGCGGCGAGCTCGTAGAGAAAATTCGCCAGAACATTCGGCCTAAAACCATCCAGCACCGCCGGTAGAACTTCCCCGAACCGCAGAAGTTTCTTCGCTAAAGTCTGCTCCGCTGGATCAGCCAGGACCACGCGGCAAGGAGGCTCAAACGGTCCATCCAATCGCCGGAAAATCGCCCGGCTCCTTACGTATGCATTTTGCACATAAGGCGCTGTGTTTCCTTGGAAAGACAGCATTTTCGACCAGGAGAACACGTAGTCGGTTAACCGATGTTGGGAGAGCTCGGCGAATTTAACGGCGCCCAGACCCACAATCTTCGCGATTTCTCCCGATTCAGCTTCTTGCAAAGCCGGGTTTTTCTCGCGGACCAGTTCGACCGCGCGCATAATCGCTTCTTCCAAGAGCTCGCGAAGCGGAACCGAATCTCCGGAACGGGTCCGCATCAGCTTTCGATCCTCTCCGAGAACGCTGCCGAAAGCGATATGCTCTAAATCGATCCGGTAACCGAGCCGGCGAGCCACGCTGAACAACTGCAGAAAATGGAGTTGCTGCGGCGTGCCCACGACATACCAGATACCGTCCGGATTCCACCTCTTGATCCGGTACTCCAGGGTGGCGATATCGGTAGTAGCGTAACCGAAACCTCCATCCGATTTTCGGATCATAAACGGTGTTTCCGAGATTTCGTTGTCGAAAATCACCGCTGCTCCGTCGCTGATTTCGGCTAGGCCCTTGGTCAAAAGCCGCTCGACCATCGATGGGAGCTCGTCATCATAAGCGCTTTCGCCTAGCTGCTCATCGAACTCGACACCGAGCAACGCGTAAATGGCGGCAAATTCGCGGCGTGAAAGCGTGACGCATTGCCCCCAGATCTCTCGATTCTCACGATCGCCTTGTTGCAACTTTACCAGCTCAAGCCGGCATTGCTCCAGCACCGCGCTGTTTTCCTTCGAACGTAGATCTGCTTCCCGATAAAGCCGGACAAGTTCGCCCATCGGATCGGTCTTCAGAGCTTCTTCGTTCCGAAAATGTTTCCAGGCGTAAATAACTTTGCCGAACTGGGTGCCCCAATCCCCGAGATGATTGTCGGTTATGACCCGATGCCCCAGAAACCGCGCGATCCGTGCAATGGCATCACCTAGGATGGTCGACCGGATATGACCGACATGCATCGGCTTAGCGATATTAGGGGAGCTGAACTCGACGATCAGCGTTCTCGGCTTCGCCTCCTGGGCGACGCCGAGTCTCGGATCCTGGTAAAGCGCAACCGCTCTCTCGGCGATAAACTCAGGTTGTAGACGGAAATTGATAAAACCTGGGCCGGCGACTTCCGAAGGGGTTGCGATTCCGGTCAAATCGATCTTTTCGGCGATGCGTCCCGCTAAAGCACGAGGGTTCTCTCGTCGTTCCTTGGCCAACACCATGGCGATGTTGGTCTGATAATCTCCATTCCTCGGATCGGCCGTCGGCACTACCTGGACAGCATCCGCGAATGCCAGCTCCAGCGCTGCCAAGGCGTCACAAAGGCGCTCTTGCAGAGTCTGCGCCACCGTTGGCATTGTTTAAGAAGCTTGTGCCTTTGGCGCCTTGTTATCGAAGATAGCCAAAATTTCTTCTGCCGATTCAGCCCTCCCCAGCTGTTCGCGCACCGATTTGTCGTTCAAAAACTTGGCGATGGCAGCCAGCGTTCGCAAGTGCACCTGGAACTGATCCTTCGGCACCACAAACAGGACAATGAATTTAACCGGAGAATTGTCGAGCGAGTCGAATTCGATGCCGGCCGAGGACCGCCCGAAGGCAGCCACGACTTCGCTGACACAGTTGGACGAGGCATGAGGAATTGCGATGCCGAACCCTATCCCGGTACTCATCGTCTCCTCACGCTGCCGTAGCGCCGCCAAAACAGATTCCCGATCAGGTTTCTGTACAGCGCCTTTCTGAACCAGCAGGTCGATCAATTCAACGATCGCAGCCCACCTCTCGGTGGATTTCATTTCCGGGATAATTTGATCTACAGATAAAAGAGAGCCCAAAGTCATAGCTCGCGAGCCAGAATGCGGCACATTATCAAGGCACAGACCTTTGACAAGATCGTTTCGCTTGAAAGATAAGGTCCTCGTGCCATCGATTTTTAGTTAACTTTTGCTGAGGCCGCGCACGGCAGAAAACAGAGTATGCACCTCCAGAGACGGAAGGAACACTAAGTTATGAAGATTTTGATGGCAACGAGTGAATTCGCACCATTTGCATCTACCGGGATTCTCGGTGAAACCGTTCGGACCTTGGCAGTCGAGCTGAAACGGCTAGGGCACGACGTTAGTGTCGCGATGCCGCTCTATCGGTCGATCAGGGATGGCGGCTACCAGGTGGAGCCGGCCAACGGCCAATTCCAAATCGCTCTAGGCGAGAAAAAGGTAACTGCGGAGTTTCTCGCCACAAAGACCGCCGACGGCATCCCGGTTTTTCTTGTGCGCCGAGATGAATATTTTGACCGCTCAGGGATTTACTCGGGAAACGAGCGAGCCTACGAGGATAACTCCGAACGGTTTATTTTCTTCGCCAAGGCCGTGGTTGAGTTAGCCCGCCGAATCACTCCTTCGCTTGAAGTCATACATTGCCATGATTGGCCCACCGCACTAATTCCGGTTTTCATCAAAGATCGGCGACTGCCCTTCCTCACGGCGCTCAGTGTTCACGATTTGGAATACCAGGGATCATTCTGGAGCTTCGATTTCTCTCTAACGAATTTGCCCGGCGGTTATTTCACCCCTCGCGGGATCGAGTTTTATAATCGGCTGAATTTTCTCAAGGGCGGCATCGTCTACGCCGACTCTATTGTCCTCCCAGGAGAACTGGTTCTCTACGAGTCTTTTACACAAGAGAAAGGCTACGGCCTCAATCTGGTTCTTCAGGAAAACTCCAATCGCACAGTCGGGATCCCGTTCGGAGTCGACTACTCGGTGACGAATCCTCCCTTCGAAAAGGTGGTTCCTCGTAAAACAAAGATTGAATCCGGAAACGGGAAAACGACCTGTCGCCAGGCCCTCCTGAATCAATTGGAGCTCGAATCGGCAAACAGCGATTTGCTCACGGTCTGCCCGGTCGAAGAAGACGACAACCGAGCGTTGAACAACGTAATTCCGGTTTTTGATCGTCTACTGACCAGTAACTTGCGTTTTGTGCTGCTCGGCTCAGCTGATAATTGGGTTCCCGATCTAATGGTGATGGAGCGGAAATACCCGAAACGATTTGCTTGGGATCGTGAAAACGATTCTCGCCTCAAGAACCTGGCGTTAGCAGGAGCCGACCTCGCCTTCTTCCCTGGCTCATTGGGGCCCCGTGGCGTCACTGCCATCACCGCTATGCGTTACGGCACTGTTCCAATCGCAGCCAATCGCGGAGGGCTTCGCCAGATCGTCGTCGACTTTGATCCGATCCAAAATGATGGGTCCGGTCTTGTTTATTATCAGGATCATCCGGAGGCGATTTGGGACACCGTCCAACGCGCTTTTTGGCTAAAGAGGAAGCCGAAGACGTGGAACAGACTCACGGCCGGCTGCGAGGCCGCCGATTTTTCTTGGCCCGCTTCCGCTCGCGCATTTGCCCAACTTTACGCCGATCTGTTACGCCACCGGCAAGCAGTGCCCGCTTAGCGCCGGCGAATGGGCGAATGGGCGTGTGGGTGCTCGCGATACGGCGTGTTAGCGGCGTGCCGGCCTGCCTTAAGCGCCATAAAAACCGACCAGCGCTGAAGGCGCGCCAAGAACGAGAACGAGCGGCTTCCACGTCGAGAGTTTTTTTGGGTCCGGCAAACCGGTCGGCCAGAGCGAAACGTCTGACGCGCTTTCAGCGCTGATGGCCTTTTTTTGCGCTATACCAAGGGCTACGCGTTCGCCCGAAACCGGCCGGTCGCTTCACCTAGGCTATCTTGAGTCTCGCCTACGGCGCTTGGAATCGCTCAGCCCCTTGCACGCCCATTTTCGCACCTTCGCCCATTCGCCCATTCGCCGCTACTTCGGCTTCGGGTCTCCATCGAAGTCCAGGACCATAGACTCGGCCATATTCGGCTTGATGATCTCTTCAACGAACTTGATGTAAAAAGGATCCTCTTCAAAAATTCGCAGACGCTCTTTGGAATCGAAATCAACCGAGATGAAAAAGCCCCAAGGGTTCGACTTATCCGTCCGCCGGCCACAGCGAACATTGGCCGCGACCGAGATCTTCAGGAGCTGGATCCGGGTTTGCATCATGATCACTTCGAGCTGAGCAGCGCTGATGTTCGGCTTCAGTTTATAGAGAACGATGTGATGGAACATGAGCTTTTTCGTTTGTAGAAACTACCTTTGTCCGAGGCAAGTATTATCGGCGGCCTAGCGCCCTCTCTGTAGAATAGGTCTCACATATAACATGAAACCGGTGCAACCAAGTACGCTGGCTTGGAGAAAAATTTGCCATGAAAAATGGGCTGATAGCTGGCAAGAACGGTTACACTGGCTCGGCTGGGAGCGACTGGTCATCACTCAACTGACCGGCAGCAAGCGCATCCGCCTCGAGATTTTTGATGTTACCGGGGCCGAAGCCACCGTGCTGAAGAAGGAATTCGGGGGCGAAATCCGGAATTTAAACCGATCAACGGCCGACTGGGTAAAGTCGATTGTCCAGAAAAAACCGATTCCGATTCGCGGCCGGCTGAGCATCGTCAATCGCGAGCCTGACCCGGACCAGTCGGCCAATCCCAACGTGATTTTTGTTCCGGCAAGCTTGGCCTTTGGCACTGGTGAACATGCAACGACCGCAGGATGCTTACGTCTGCTCTGCGATATCGTGGACCGGAACCGAACCGGTTGGTCCTTCCTGGACGTCGGGACCGGAACTGGGATCCTAGCCCTGGCGGCCGCCAAACTCGGAGCCAGCCCAGTTGACGCGATCGACTCGGATGCAGTCGCGGTGAGGACGGCGAAACAGAACTCCCGGCTTAACGGCTGTTCTCGAATCGTTCGGATTTGGCGCCAGGACATCCTTAAGTTTCAGCCAACGACCACCTACGACATCGTTGCGGCAAATTTATATAGCGCACTTCTTCGCCAGGCGGTCCCGCGATTGGCAAAGGCAACCCGGGAAAACGGATTTCTTATATTTTCCGGGATCCTCCGGGAACAAGCACCCGAGGTGACTGAGTGGCTGAAACGCTCCGGTTCAGAGCTGCAAGAGACAAGGACGAGAGGGAAGTGGACCACTTTGTTGGCTAGACCCAAATCCGGGGACTAACATTCTACCCGACGCTCGCCAGGCAAATCCTTGGTTGAAATAGGTGACCGACACATATAGTCCTGGGAAGGATTTATGCAACTTTCCTCACGAGCGAACAGCCTCACACCCTCTCTTTCTCTATCAGTCGACAGCAAGGCAAAGGCGATGAAGTCCGAAGGGCTTGACGTCTGCAGCTTCGGAGCTGGTGAGCCAGATTTTGATACGCCAGAACATATCAAGGCGGCGGCGATTGCGGCCTTGGAAGCCGGCTTCACGAAGTACACACCTAGCTCCGGAATTCCGGAACTACGCCAGGCCATCTCGGACAAACTGCAGCAAGAAAACGGCATCAGCTATAAGCCCAGCCAAATCATTGTGAGCTCGGGAGCGAAACACTCTTGCTACAACGCCATTCTGGCCACCTGCCAGCCGGGAGATGAGGTCATCATCCCTAGCCCTTATTGGCTCAGTTATCCTGAAATGGTGCGTCTGGCCGGAGCCGAACCGGTGTTCGTTCAGACTAAGGAGGAGAACGGATGGAAATTAACGCGAGAAGAGTTCGAGAACGCGATGACCCCTCGAACCAAAATGATTATCATCAACTCCCCCAACAACCCAACCGGGGCCGTCTATTCCCGGGCAGAAATTGAGGGGCTCGCCACGGTGGCGGCAGAAGAAGAGATCCTGATTTTAGCCGACGAGATTTACGAGAAACTGGTTTACGAGGGCAACGAGCATATCAGCATCGCGTCGCTCGGCCCTGAATACTACGACCTGACCATCACGGTGAATGGATTCAGTAAGGCTTATTCGATGACCGGTTGGCGCTTAGGCTATTTGGGAGCGCCGGACCCGATTGCTAAAGCGATCGACTCGATTCAGAGCCACGTGACGTCCAACCCTTGTTCGTTTGCTCAAAAGGGAGCGCTGGCCGCGTTGAAAGGAGACCAACAGACGGTCATCGACATGCGCGACGAGTTCGACATGCGCCGGCAATACATCATCGAACGCTTCGCCCGCATCCAGAATGTTGCCATCGTGAAGCCGGCAGGCGCTTTCTACGTCTTAGCCAACATTAGCAAGCTGGGTTTGAATTCTCAAAACTTCGCCGATCGCTTGCTCAGCAAGGCCAATGTTAGCGTGGTGCCGGGAATCGCCTTTGGAGACGACCGCACGGTTCGGTTCAGCTATGCAACCAGCCTTGATGTGATCAAGAAAGGGATGGATCGGTTCGAAGATTTCTGCCGAACACTGTAGAAAGATTTTTCGTTTAACGTTTCTGGCCCGGAGCGACCCGAGAGAGTGCTAATCGCGACTCAGACCAGGGACGCGATACGGAGCTAGCAACGCGAAACCAGAAACGTTAGACGTCAGCCGTGCGCCTGCGCCAATATCTTGAAGTCTACCGGACGATGCTGCGGAACTCGCTCGTCCGGGAAATGAACTTCAAGCTCAATTTTATTCTCTGGCTGTTCACGGACGCCCTCTGGTTTGTCGGGCAGCTCATCTTTATTGAGGTGATTTACGCCCAGGTCGACGCGATCGGCGATTGGACCAAGTGGGATATGGTTCTCTTAGTCGGCACGTACCAGATCATCAGCCAAGTTTTCCAAGGGTTCTTTTATATCAACCTGACCAATCTGCCCGAGCTGGTCCGGACTGGTAAACTGGATTTTGTCCTGATGCAGCCTATCGATGCTCAGTTCACCGTTTCTCTGCGGCAGTTCGGGATCGACGGCATCGTGAACGCTTTAATTGGGATTGCCATAGTCTGTTACTCGTTGGCCGAGCTTCACGTAGCGCCGTCACCAGTGCAAATTCTGCTTTACCTGCTGGCAATCGGATTCGGCGTCTCCATCCATTACGCGGCCATGCTAGCCCTGGTTACGGTCAGCTTTTGGACCGTTCGAACCCAGGGAGTCACCTACGGCTACTATAGTTTAATCAGTCTCGCTCGATACCCGGATTCCATGTTTAAAGGTCTAGCCAAGTTTGTCTTCAGCTGGGTAGTTCCGGTTGTGGTCGTCACTAATGTGCCAGCACGGCTCTTAATCCACGCCGGTTCGAATCCATGGCCGCTGCTTGGGCATTTGGCAGCCGCGTCCATTTTGATGATTGTAGCGTCGCGCCTGCTTTGGCGGATAGCTCTCAACCGCTACTCCAGCGCGAGCTCGTAGCTCAGGGGTGGCGAGATGTCAGAGGTGCCGGCAAAGTAATCAGTCATAATCCCTGGCTGGCTCCTAAACTGATTACTGATTCGTGATTACTAATTACTTTGCTGCCACCTCTGACGTCTCACCACCCCTGGCACCCCCCCATCTTTTTCCTTAATAGTTTTAAACATATACAGGCATCCAACCGTCGAATCTGTCTCGAACAAAATTACCGCTTACCCAAAGAAAAACGTGGCATTGGAAACGAGGAATAAACGGTCCAATTTTCCAGAAATCTTTCCGCTTGAACCCGGCGGCAATTGCCATTATATGTTCGCCTCTTCCAGGGGGGTAGGCGGCGCGCGAACAGCTTTGCACTAATCTTTTATGGCGAAATCGAAACTACAGAAAAAGGATGACGCGTCCGCCAATGGTCACTCACCGGCGGACGAAAATACGGAGATGCCAAGAAACTCCATTGCGTCGGTCCCGAAAGATAATGGCGACGACAAGCTGTCTCCGTTTCTTCGCAAGCAAAAGCTGAAGCTGCTTTTTTTGCGCGATAGCCTACTCGACTCCATGATGGGAGTTTCCCGGGACACCTTGCGCGCACGAGCGGAAGGCAGCGAGGCTTCGGCCTTCGGCATGCATCAGGCTGATGCGGGTAGCGACGCTTATGATCGCGATTTTGCTCTCAGCCTACTTTCCCAGGAACAAGACGCTTTATACGAAATAGAAGAAGCTCTAAAGCGCGTGGATGCAGGCACTTATGGCGTGTGCGAGATGTCTGGAAAATCGATCCCGCATGCCCGTCTCGAAGCGATCCCTTTTGCTCGTTTTACCGTTGAATGCCAGGCGCAGATCGAGAAACAGCGAAAAGCCACTCGCATTCGCCAACCGGTTACGTCACTTTTCGGCTTAACCGACGAAGAGGGCGGCGAAGGAGACGAAGAGGAGTCGACGCCGGAAACAAAGGAATAAGCCATGCCACGCGATATTATCGTTTTGGAGTGCACCGAGGCCCGGGCAGAAGGAAAACCGGTCTCTCGCTACGTCTCCACTCGGAATAAGAAGAGCCCAAATACACCAGGGCGATTGGAGAAGAAGAAGTACAACCCTTTCCTCCGCCGGCACACCTTGCACCGGGAGGTTAAGTAGTCATGGAACCCAAGACCGCTAAACGACGATCCAATTTCCGCCGAGCCAATCGAGCAATGCCGCGGCGGCGGATCGATATTGCTTTTGAGGCAATCGATTACAAGAATCCGGACCTGCTCCGTAAATTTGTGACCGAGAGTGGAAAGATTCTGCCTCGCCGGGTAACCGGTATGCCGGCCCATTTTCACCGTAAGATCACCAGAGAGATCAAGCGAGCTCGCTCGGTGCTTTTGATGAAATAACCGGCGATGCCGCCGGGTTATGGTAGGGCTAGGCTCCTGAATCGCGCCTCGCAACGCGCAACGGCTACGATATTCGTCGATCGAGCACGATATTACACCAGAAAGCGCCCGCCGATCCGCTGATAGAGGGCGCGCCATTTTCCTCAACGCCAAGCTGACCGCGACGCTCAACTAGAAGAAACGTTCGTTCTGGTCCGGCATATCGTGGACCCACGGCGCGGCTGTTTTTCGGTGTGAAAAGTCTTTTGGTTTTGACTATTAAAGACGCCGCTTTGAGTACGGGTTATACTGGAGCCTCGCCCTACCATCCCCGCCCCCTGATTTCCCCTCGGGAATCTGCTTGCGCGGCTCGATTGAATGGCTATCTTTTGCCTCCCTCTGATTCCGTGAATAGCCACCCGCGTGGGTCGCTCGGTTCGGAGCAAATTTTATGGTAACCCGTGGTTTGTTGGTGTTTGTAACTCTTTTATGACTGAAATGCAGGAGCTAATCGCGAAGTCCCTGCGCGATTTTAAGGAAGGCAGCATCGTTAAGGGCCGAATCTTGGAAATGCGCCCACGCGAAGTATTGGTCGATATCGGATACAAATCCGAAGGCGTGATTCCCTCATCCGAGTTTGACGATATCGATCAAGTGGAAGTCGGTGACGAGGTCGAGGTGCTGTTAGAGCGGCTTGAGAATGAGGACGGCATGGTGGTGTTGTCCAAAGAAAAGGCAGCCCACAAGCAAAACTGGGACAAAATTGTTAAGGTTTTTGAGGGAGACGGCCTGATCAAAGGCAAGGTGAAAGCAGTCGTAAAAGGCGGGCTAACCGTCAATATCGGCGTTGAAGCGTTCTTACCTGGCTCTCAGATTGATATCGTTCCGCCTCGTGATCTTCAGCAGTTCGTCGGCAACACTTACGATTTTAAGATCGTAAAAATTAACGACGAGCGGAAAAATGTGGTCCTCAGCCGGCGTGAGATTATCGAACAGGAACGGGCCGAGAAGCGAAGCCGCTTCCTGGAATCGGTACAAGTTGGCAACACGGTTAAGGGTACAGTCAAGAATCTCACTGATTTTGGCGCCTTTATCGATCTGGATGGGATGGACGGCCTTCTCCATATCACCGATATGACCTGGGGACGTCTGACGCACCCCAGTGAACTCCTCAAGATCGGGCAGGAAGTTGATGTCGTCGTTCTTGATATCAACAAAGAGAAGGAACGCGTCTCTTTGGGCCTCAAACAGACCCAACGCAATCCTTGGGATAAGATCGAAGAACGCTTCCCGGTGGGAGCGAAGGTACATGGCAAGGTGACCAACCTAGTGCCTTATGGTGCTTTCGTTGAAATCGAAGAGGGCGTTGAAGGGCTCATCCATGTGTCCGAGCTTTCCTGGACCAAGCGGATCACCCGGCCTTCCGATGTGCTGACTCAGGGTCAGGAGATCGAAGCCGTCGTACTCGGCGTCAACAAAGAAGAACAAAAGATCTCCCTGGGTGTGCGGCAACTTGATCCGAATCCTTGGGACGCGATCGAACAGCGGTACGCGCTGGGTTCTGTGGTCAAGGGTAAGATTCGCAACATGACCGCTTACGGCGCTTTTGTTGAGCTCGAAGAAGGCATCGACGGAATGATCCACGTCTCCGATCTCAGCTGGACTCGCAAAATCAATCATCCTAGCGAGATCCTGAAGAAGAATGACGAACTCGAGGCCATCGTTCTCGACATCGACAAGGTTAATCAGCGGATCAGTCTCGGTATCAAGCAACTCGAGTCCGACCCATGGAAAGAGATCGACCAGAAGTACAAGATTGGCGACCTCGTCCATGGAAAAGTTACGAAGCTCGCCAGTTTCGGAGCGTTCGTCCAGTTGCAGGATGACATCGACGGCTTGGTGCACATCTCGCAGCTCAGCGAGGAACATGTTGCCAAGGTCAAAGACGTCTTGAAAGTCGGGCAAGAAGTTGAGGCTCGCGTCATCAAGGTCGATAAGGCCGAACGACGAATTGGTCTCTCCATCAAGGCCGCGCACTACTCCGATGAAGAGTTGCGGCGTGAGACCGAGGCGTTCGATAGCCTGAGACCTGGCGAAGACATGGTCGGTCTGGAGCAAGCGTTCCAGGCGGCGGAAGAAGAGTACCGCCCCGGCGATCGAAAGCGCTAACGGTTAAAATCAATCTAGCCAAAGGCGCTTGGGTAGAACCCCAAGCGCCTTTTTTGTCTACAGGACGAGCCCGAAGCATGACAGAACTCAAACCCAAAATCACTGGTTGCGATCCGTCGAAAATGCTGAAGCTTTAAGCTAACGATCGCTATTTTGCTTTGCTCACAGGCAGGCGAAAGAGGGATCCTTAAACCAGGAATTTTGACTGTTGCCCGACCGAGTGAGGGCTCAAGCAAGATCCAGAGAAAGATACCTATCGAAAATTGTATGGAAAATCCGCAAATCGTTGCCTATTTGAAGACTCATTGCGGCTGGAGTAAAGGCGTTCGGGCGGTGCTGAAAAAGTACGAACTTCCTTACGAAGAGAAAGACATCATCCAAAACCCGGCGTTCCGCTGGGAGATGGAGCAGAAGAGTGGCCAACCGCTTTCTCCCTGCGTCGAAGTTAACGGTTCGATGTTGGCCGATGTCAGCGGCGAAGAGTTAGAGGAATACCTGGTCAGCCAGCATTTGGTTCAGGCCAATGCGGCGGCTACCGATGTCCCGTTAAACGCTCCTTGCCCGCCAGAACAGCACGAAGCGCCGAACGTACTGTTCCGCCGCTAAGGCATTAAGGTCTTTAGATTTTTGCCGCCCTGGATCGTTCCGTTCAGGGCGGCCTTCTATTTGCCTGTAGGATGCTTTTGCCTGTCCGACATCACTTTCCCCTTGGCGTCTTCTTCGTACTCGCGGGTGAAGTCGGGACGCGCTCCCTCCCCTAGCGCAAACCGCTAACCGTTAATCGACGAACTCCAAATCGACGGTCCTAGGAATAATCCCCTGCTTCGCGCCACGACCTAGGAATTGCCGGATAGCTTGCCGGCCGGTTTCACCGTAGTCCATGGTGAAGTCATTGACGTACATGCCGATGAATTTATCGGCTTGGTTCAGGTCCAGTCCTCTCGCCAATGGCATCGAATGCTTCACTCCCGCCATGCGGTTCTCCAGCCCATAACGAATGCTTTCCTTGAGAATCTCGGAAACCTCCTTGCGGATCGCTGGTAGAATATCCTTGCGAATGACATTGCCGCCTAACGGCAGCGGCAATCCGGTTTCTGCCTTCCACCATTGGCCCAAATCGAGAATCAAATGGAACCCTTCCTGCGCGTAGGTGAGCTGGCCCTCGTGAATCAGCAGTCCAACCTCTGCTTTACCGGCGCGCACAAATTCGAAAATCTGATCGAACGGCACCACAACTGTCTCGACTGGTACTCCAAATAATCGGAGCGCGAGGTACGCACTCGTCCGCAGGCCGGGAATCGCTACGAGTTTTTTGGAAAGCCAAGCCCGGATCTGGACGGGATCTTTAGGTGGTTCAACGGTGGAAACCAACATTGGCCCGTAGCCATCTCCCATGCTGGCGCCGCAGGGAAGAAGCGCATAGCGATCGGTGAGATAGGCGTAAGCGTGGATCGAGACGGCCGAAACATGCAGTTCACCTCGAGAAGCTCTCTGGTTCAGCGTTTCGATATCTTGCAGGATGTGCTGAAACTTATGGCCGCGAGTATCGATCTTGTTCTCCGCCAAAGCGTAAAACATAAAGGCGTCATCAGGGTCCGGAGAGTGGCCAAGAAGAAATTCCATGGCTCAAGAAAGCTAAAGGGCACCCGGGCGCAAGAGAAACACCCTATCAACGAGCGGGAACGAGCGTGATCGCCGTCAGCGCCGGGACCGAGCGGGAACGGCTATGCCGCTAAACCATCAGAGGGACCAATCAAACCGGAAATCGAGTTAGGGCTGGCAATCCTGCCGTTCGTTCCCGCTCGCTCCCGCTCGTTCGCGCTCGTTCCCTCCTCACTACCGTCTTCGTGTTGCGCTCGCTCGACCTCGCCCTGCATCCTTCTCCAGCCTGGCCGTCCACGGGTGCCCTTTCGGCCGCGAGGTGAATAGAAAAGATAACAAATCCCGCCGATCAGCCCGAACAGGAGAAAGAAGGAAAAGCCGAGAAGCGAGATCAGAATGCCAACTTCACCCGGTACCTTCGCCAAATCGCTCATCAAGATTTGGAAAAGAGACTCTCGAAAACCGAGTCCGCCTGGAGTGATTGGCAGGGAGATGATCGTGGTGACGATCGGCATGATCGTGACCACATCGAGCAGGGAAACGTTGGCATGGACGGCCTGAGAGGCGCAATAGAACGCGCCATAAAACGAGAAGAGAACGGGAAAAGAAAGCGCGAAAGCCCAGGCGAGTGACCATCTTGCCTTAGCAAACAGATGGTAGGCCTCAGCAGCTTCGATGACCCGTTCGCGAAAAGGCGTGTGCCGTGGCAGCCGGTTGGCGAGCCTAAGACCGCTGATGAGGAACGAGCCCCCCACCAAGGCGGTGAAACCGATCAGCATACAAATCAACACCCAAGCGAAAAATGAAGCCTGGGGCGTCTGTTGCAGCCATTGCCAGCGCAAAATCGTGGTCGCGACAGCCGTTATTACCAGCGCAAGCATTCCGATCAATCGGTCCATGACAATCGTGAGGACCGCCTCCTTCTTTCGATCGGGGAACTCCTGCATGGAGTAAAAAAGCCGGGCAAAATCGCCACCCGTGTAACCCGGCATAAAGAGATTAAAGAATAGTCCGACAAAGAAGAGTTGGGCCAGGCGAAACCAGCCCATACGCATGCCCTGGACTCGCAACAGGATATTCCAGCGGATGATGTTGGCGATCTCGCCAACGAAAGCGACCGGCAACCCGATTAGCATCCAATGAGCATCGGCCTTACCGAACGCGGCCGCTATCTGCGCCCGCTTTTCTGGGCTGTTGAAGAGATAGATTAAAATGGCAATCGTGAAGATCGCCTGAGCGGTACGGATGAGAGCCTTCTTCATCGCTGCGCTGACGTCTTAAAGATGGGCTCGTACACGGGGCAAGTTCACGGTGTGATATTTCATGTGGAGCCTGCCCCGGGAAGCTGCCAAGACGGGCCAAGGCTCAAGGTGTCGCTTAGAAGTCTGAAATGGGAGACGATACGCTCGGAAGTTCAGTTAAATCAATGTTCGATTTCCAAGCGCGGAGCGGACCTGGTTGCCAGGCCCGCTCCGTTGAATTCAGGAGCAACGCAGGCTACAGCTTCGGTGCGAATGAATTTTATTGATCTTACCTCCAAAGACGAGACCGGTTGGCGCAACCGATTTGATCGGCGTTACCTACCTTCGAATCAGCTCGTTCAGCAGGTCCAAGAAATATTAGGGCGCGTTCGGGCCGGAGGTGACGCAGCGCTGGTGGACTTCGTTCGCCGTTTCGACAAGGTGGAAATGGCGCCGGAGGATCTGCGGGTTAGCCAAAAGGAAATCACCCTAGCGCTAGGTCACCTTGATCCTGAGCTTCGCGACGCCCTATTGGCCTCCAAGAAAAATGTCCAAGAATTCGCCCAACGGAGCCGAAGGACCGACTGGCAGGCAGCCAACGTGCAGGGCGCGATGGTCGGGGAGCGTTTCTGTCCAATTCAACGAGCTGGAATCTACGTGCCGGCTGGAACCGCGCCGCTTGTGTCGTCCGCGATCATGACGGTGGCGATAGCCAGTGCGGTCGGGGTCCCCGAGATCGTCGCGGTATCGCCAGTCTCGGGATCCAGCCAAATGAATAGTGCGCTCTTGGCAGCCTTGGATATTGCCGGGGCTACTGAGATTTACAAAGTGGGCGGCGCCCATGCGATTGGCGCGCTGGCTTTCGGTACCAAATCGATTCCGCAAGTCGATAAAATCTTCGGTCCGGGAAACGCGTTTGTCACGGAGGCGAAGCGCCAAGTCTTTGGTTATGTCGGCATCGATCTGCTCCCGGGACCGAGCGAGATTCTGATTTTAGCGGATCACTCGGCTGAGCCGGCCTGGGTAGCGGCAGACCTCCTCGCGCAGGCAGAGCATGGACCCGGGAGCGTGGTCGCTGTCGCTTCTTGGGAAAGAGAAACCCTGGAACGCGTCCAAAGCGAAATCGAGAAGCGGTTACCGGAGCTCTCTCGCTTAGACTATCTCAAAGAGGTCCTCGCGGAACGGGCTTACGCAGTTTTGACCCGTGATCGCGAAGAATCGGCAGCGTTCGCCAATGCCTTTTCGCCCGAACACCTGACCATTGCGACCGAAGAAGCAGCCGAGCTAGCCGAGGGAATCACAACAGCCGGCGCTATCTTCCTGGGCAACTATTCTCCGGTAGCTGCCGGAGATTTTCTGGCTGGTCCAAGCCACGAGCTTCCGACGGGCGGAGCCTCTAAGTCGTTCGGAGGATTGACAGCCGAACAATTCCAGCGCCGGACGAGCATGATTGAGTTTGATCGCGAATCGTTGCGCAAATCGCTCCCTTTTATCCTCTCGTTTAGCAAAGCTGAGAGGCTGGATGCACATGGCGCCTCGGTTCAGATTCGATTCAGCCAGAAAACCTAGCGTCCGGGAAACGAAATCCGAACCGCGAATGGACACAAACCGGCGCGAACAGAAAACCAAATCGCCCGACGACATCGTCCACAGGTATTTTGGTTTCGCCTCCGCGGACTCTGTGTCTCTGTGGTGAAATTTCCCTAACGCGCCTGGCCTCGCCGTTTACGCTTGAAACGGATCTGGGCCAAGGAGCGAGCTAACGCGGCTTCAACCTCGGCAGTGTCCTCAGAGGACAAAGTCTTGTCTTTCAGAGCGGCTTCAGCTCGGCGAATGGCTTCTTCGGTCGCAGCTTCGTCGATCTTATCGTCCTCCAACGCGCTATCGGTTAGGACAGAGACTCTTTCCCCGGTGATCTCGATAAACCCTGAACCGACTACCAGCTCGGTAGTTTTGCCGTCCTTAATGATGCGAAGTTCGCCGGGAAGCAGCTGCGTCATTAACGGTACGTGCGCGGGATAGATCCCGATCTCGCCTTCTATGGCGGGAAGAACCACCATCGCGACATCGTCCGAGTAAGCTCGGCCTTCCGGTGTAACAATCTCCAGCTTCAAGGTCGCCATGACGACACTCGCTATTCTTCGGCCTGATGGATTTCCTCGATCGAGCCCTTCATATAGAAGTTCTGTTCGGGAACATCATCATGCTTCCCATCCAGAATCTCCTTAAAGCCTCGGATCGTATCCGCCGTGCTGACATATTTGCCGGCTTTACCGGTAAAGACTTCAGCCACGTGAAACGGTTGGCTCAAAAATCTTTGAATCTTGCGCGCACGATAGACCGCCAGTTTGTCGTCCGGGCTGAGCTCGTCCATACCCAGAATGGAAATGATATCTTGAAGATCTTTATAGCGTTGGAGAACTCGTTGGATACCTCGAGCGACTTGGTAGTGCTCTTCACCAACGATGTCAGGAGCCAATGCCTTCGAAGTAGATGCTAACGGGTCCACCGCCGGATAGATCCCAAGCTCAGCTATCGATCGTTCCAGCACGATGGTCGAATCGAGGTGCGCAAAGGTGTTGGCCGGGGCCGGATCCGTGAAGTCGTCCGCCGGCACGTACACCGCTTGGAACGAGGTGATCGATCCCTTATTCGTAGACGTGATTCTTTCCTGCAGATCGCCCATCTCGGAGGCCAGCGTCGGTTGATAACCGACAGCGGAAGGCGTACGACCCAACAACGCCGAGACCTCCGAGCCGGCCTGCGAGAACCGGAAAATATTATCGATAAAAAGCAACACGTCCTGATGTTTCTCGTCCCGGAAGTATTCGGCCATGGCCAGCGCCGTTAGCCCAACCCGTAACCGGGCGCCGGGCGGCTCGTTCATTTGCCCGTAAACCAGCGCCACCTTCGATTTACTGATGTCTTTCTGGTCGATGACGCCTGCTTCCGACATCTCTGTGTACAGATCGTTCCCTTCCCGGGTCCGTTCCCCTACTCCAGCGAAAACCGAATAACCGCCGTGTCCCTTGGCGATGTTGTTGATCAGTTCCATGATCACCACGGTCTTACCCACGCCGGCTCCGCCGAACGCTCCCACTTTTCCGCCTTTAGAGAAGGGGCAAACCAGATCGATCACCTTAATGCCCGTCTCCAAAATGCTGGCCGACGTATCTTGTTCGAGCAAGGTGGGTGGCTTTCGATGGATCGGATAACGCTTTTCAAAGCTAACCGGACCGCGTTCATCGACTGGTTCTCCGATTACGTTGAACACTCGACCGAGCACACCTTCTCCGACCGGAACGGTGATTGGAGTGCCAGGACTCTGCAGTTTCATTCCTCGCTTGAGGCCCTCCGTCGACGACATGGCGATGGCGCGTACCACGGATTCCCCGAGATGCTGCTGCACTTCGAAGACTAAATGATGGGAAGCGCCATTGACCGAGTAATCAATCTCCAAAGCGTCGTAGATCTTCGGCAGTTGGTCGATAGACCCGAAATCGACATCAACTACCGGGCCGATGACTTGAACAATTTTACCTTCATTCATAGGAACAGACGTTATTGCACTGCGAGTTGGGCGGTGGAGATCTCGAGCAATTCCGTCGTGATACTGGCTTGCCGGACCTTATTGTATTCTAGGGTAAGATCTTTTACTAACTGCTTGGCGTTATCGGTCGCATTTTTCATAGCGACCATGCGCGCGCTGTGTTCGGATGCGCGAGCGTCGAGCACCATCTGGTAAATCTGGTAACTGAGATAGTGAGGCAGGACCGCGGCTAAAACCGCGGGTTCATTGGGCTCAAACACAAACTCGCCGGCCGGACTATGGTCTGCTGAAGTCAGTTCTTCCGGAGCAATCGGCAGTAACCGGCGAAACGTCGGTTGCTGGTTCAAAGTGTTGATAAACTTCGGATAAAGAACTCTTACCTGGTCGACGTCGCGACTCAGGAATTTCTCGGAACAAAAGGCAGCAGCCGGTCGAATCTCGCGAAACCGCGGAATTTCACTTGCCAGAAAATCGGCTAACAGTTGTCTTCGGGTTCTGGCCAGAAACTGGACGCCTTTCTTGCCGATGGTCACAAATCCAGTCTTGGCCGCATCCACCGTGCCCAATTCCCGAAACAAATTGGTATTCAACGGGCCGCACAGACCTTTGTCCGTGCTGATCACGACGATCAACTCCCGCTGAACCGGGCGTTCTTCCAATAACGGGTTCTCCAGCGGATCGACTTTTCCGTGGAGCGCACCCAAAACTCGATCGAGCGCCTCTTGATAGGGCCGGCCCGCCAATGCAGCCGCTTGCGCCTTCCTCATTTTGGAGGCAGCCACCATCTGCATCGCTTTCGTGATCTGGGCGGTATTTTTGACCGACCGGATCCTGCGCCGAATGTCCAGCGTGTTAGCCATTAATCGCTAGGGCTTGTAAAAGGATTTGAAATCCTTGATTGCGGCTTGGAGTTGCTGGTCAAGGTCCTTATCAATCGATAACTTTTCCAGGATAGCTTTCAGCACGTCTTCTTTCCGGGTCCGGAAATAGTCCACCAATTTTTCCTGGCAATCCTTGACCTTATCGACCGGGACATCATCGAAGTACCCCTTCTGCATGGCAAACATAAGGACCACTTCCATTTCAACCGGAATCGGGTGGTACTGCACCTGCTTGAAGAGCTCCACCACCCGCTGACCTCGATCCAGCTTCTTCCGCGTCCCCGGATCCACATCGGAACCGAATTGGGCGAATGCTTGCAGATCCCGGAACTGGGCTAGATCCAGTTTGGTTGAGCCCGCCACTTGCTTGATCGCTTTGATCTGGGCGGCTGAACCGACTCGGCTGACCGAAATTCCAACCGAGATGGCAGGACGCACCCCTTGATAAAACAGGTCGGTTTCCAGATAAATCTGTCCGTCGGTGATCGAGATGACGTTGGTCGGAATGTAAGCCGATACGTCGCCCGCTTGCGTTTCGATAATCGGGAGAGCCGTCAGTGAGCCGCCGCCGGCTTTTTCATTCAGTCGGGCGCTGCGTTCCAACAAACGCGAATGGAGATAGAAGACATCGCCCGGATAGGCCTCTCTACCCGATGGTCGTTTTAGAACCAAAGAAACCTGACGATAAGCGGCGGCGTGCTTCGAAAGATCGTCAAAGACGATGAGAGCGTCCATGCCATTGTCCATGAACCACTCGCCGATGGCAGCGCCAGCGTACGGAGCGATGTACTGGGTGGTAGCACTTTCCGAGGCCGGAGCCGAGACCACAATCGTGTAGGGCAGCGCCCCAGCCTTATCCAGAACGTCGATCGTCCTGGCAACGCTCATGTTCTTCTGCCCGATCGCGACATAGATGCAGTAGAGCGGCTTATGATTCTTGATAGCACCTTCTTCAGCCATCCGGTTAAGCTTGGCTTGGCTGATTATCGTATCCACCGCTACAGTGGTTTTGCCGGTGGCGCGATCGCCAATGATGAGCTCCCGCTGGCCGCGCCCGATCGGAATCATGGCGTCGATAGCCAAAATCCCAGTTTGTACCGGGACGGTGACACTCCGCCTTTTAATGATACCCGGTGCGATCTTTTCCACCGGGTAGCTGACTTCCGACTTGATTGGGCCTTTCCCATCTATCGGTTGACCCAGCGCATTGACCACTCTCCCGAGGAGGCCTTTACCTACGGGAACAGAAAGTAATTTCCCGGTGGTCTTTACCTCGGTCCCTTCGGTGATCTCTTGGTAGTCTCCCAGCAGAATGGCCCCGACCTCGTCTTCCTCGAGGTTTAGAGCTAGACCATAAAGCCCGCCGGGGAACTCGAGCATTTCGTTCAGCATCACATCGCTCAACCCTTCGAGTTTCGCGACTCCGTCACCGCATTCGCGAACCGTCCCGACATTAGAACGGGTAGTATCCGTCTTCAGTCCGGCGATGCTGCTTTCTAGCTCTTCTAGGATAGTGCTCATCTTGCCCGATCAGATCTGTTCCTGGAGGGCGCGAAGACGGTTGCGGACCGATCCGTCCCAGACGTCGTCTCCGAGTTTGACTCTTAACCCACCTAACAAGGTTGGATTAGTTTTAAATTCGATTGTCAGATCATCGCCGTAGCGAGCCTTCAATTTGGTGATCAAAAGGCTGCTCAAATTTGAATTTAACGCCGTTGCGCTTTCTACCACCGCATGTCGCTTCGCTACCTCAAGACGCAGAAGCCGTTGATAATCCTTTAATACCTCGCCGTAATGCCGAGGCTTTTCAGTTAAAACAGATTGCACCACTTGATTTACCTTTTGTTGATCCAGTCTTCCGTCGGTGAAACTCAGTTTGAGCAGCTGGCGGGAAGTTTTCCGAGCTTCTTTCGTCGTTCTCATGGCTATTAGGCCGCGATTTGCTGGGCCGTTTCTTCGTTGATTTTCTGATGATCCTGAGGAGTTAAAATTTTGTTGGTTACCCGCTCGGTCGTTTCGATCACTAAACGACCCACTTCCCGCTTTAATTCTGAGAGTGTCCGTTCCCGCTCCAAGGTGAGAGATTCATGGGTCCTCCGGATGATCTCCTGGGCTTCGGATAAAGCTGCCTGCCGTTTTTCTTCGGCCAGTTTCTCGCCGCTCGCTTTGACTTCGTCAATCAGCCGCTGAGCCTCAGCGTTAGCCCGAGCCAGCGTCTCTTCGTACTTGGCTTGAGCCTCGGCTAACTGTTGTTTGATCTTCTCCGCGTTTATCTGTCCTTCTTCGATCCGTCTCCGCCTTTCTTCGAGCATAGCCATGATCGGTTTGAAGGCGAACCTGCTCAAAACGAAATAAACAATGAAGAAGAGAATGACCTGGGCGATCAGATTAGGCCAGTAGACTCCGAACTGTTGAGCGACGTCCATAGATCGAAGGGGTTTATTCGGGGGGCTGTGGGGATGTTCTCCCCACAGCAAGTACAGTTGTTATTTATTTGGTGAAAGCAACGACCAAACCGTAAATGGCGATCGCTTCCGCTAACGCCATGCCGATGATCGCCATCGTCAGAATGTTGCCAAATGCGCCCGGGTTGCGTCCCACCGCTTCTGCCGCCTTGCCACCAACCAAACCTACGCCAATACCAGCTCCGCCTCCCGCGAAAGCAAGAGGTAAAGTGGCGGCAATGTTTCCGTTGTTCGCGGCGTCTGCCAAGATCGGGAGTAGTTCTAGGATCATACTGTCTATCTCTCTGGGTTGTTCTTTGTTTGGATCATCTTGCCGCCCACGCTCTTGGATGGTCCCGGCAAGAAAGTCATTTCAATGGGCCGCGCTTTCTCCGTGGTCGCCATGGCTAGTTGATAGCCGGATGTAAACTCCGCAGAGCGCCGAAAAGACCAAGGCCTGCAGAACCCCAACCAGCAGCTCGAGAAAATAGAACGGGAGCGGGAAAGCGATCGATGTGATCCAGTTCAAAGGCGCCGGTAACGCCGCTCCCAAGTTTGTCATCGTGTGCAGCAAGGTCTCGCCAGCGAAGATGTTGCCGAAAAGTCGCAAGGACAGGGATACCGGCCGCAGCAAGATCGATAGAATTTCGATAAGCCCGACAAAGAAAAAGATCGGCATCAAGGCTAACGCCATCCAGCCTTTGGTGTCACCTTTTGGGCCGAATATCTCCTTGGCGAAGCCGAAGACGCCGACATCGCGCAGCGTCCAAATCAGCCACAAAATCATGAAGGTCAGCGCCATGCCCAACGTCATATTGAGATCCGCATCGGCAGGCCGGAAGAGCGGCGCATTAATTTCGCTAAGACTCAACAAGCCAGGTCCCGGTTTCCCCCACCCGATGGTTCCTACCCCGGGTACCAGGCCCAACCAGTTAGCCGCACAGATAAAAATAAACAGAGTCGCGATCACCGGGAACACCGTGGAAATCATGCGACGGCCGACGATGTTCTCAAAAGTTGTGTACAGAGTTTCCACTAGCGCCTCGATCAGGTTCTGAGCGCCGCGAGGGACTAGATCCATTTTGCGGGTCGCTGCCCGTGCCACCACCACGATCAGCGCCGTTACTATGACCGTGAAAACAAAAGAATTAGTGAACCAGGTTTGACTCGGCCAGAGCGAGTTTGGCTGCACCGTGATTTCACCGGCTGCAAGGATAGTGGTGGCCTGCATTGGATTTAGGGTATTTCACCGGCCTGGAGACAATAATCCCGCATCTCTAAACAGCAAAAGACAAAGAACGCCTAAGGCCGGAGGGGTAGGCTCGGTAAAAAAGCAAGAGCTAGGCACAATGGCAAGTAATTTGTGAAACTTTTCACAAGGATGGAGAAGAAGTTCAGGAGTTGCCGGAGTTCAGAATGGAAGGCAGCGCCGTTCCGAAAAATGCTGGGAAAATCCCTTGGTCCCTCGAGCACCTAGCCTTGGTCCCCTCCTGAACTCCTGAACTTCTAAACTCCTGTAACTCCTTCTTTCCCCCCCTTGTTCTTCCCCTTAGCTCGCATTAGAAACTACCGTGGCACGCAGGCTCGCCTATATCTTTGAAAGGTTTCCTGCTTTTACGAAGACCTTTTGTGCACGGGAAGTAGCAGAACTTTACCGCCAGGACTTCCCTGTGCCGGTCTTTTCAATTCGCCGGCCAAATGACGATCGACCCTTGAACATCCCGCTTGACAGGATCGATGTGCGTTATCTTCCAGATTCTAACAGCTTGCGGTTCAAGGTGTTAACGCGCATGGCCGGCAAGCGGTTTTCGCAAGTTTGGAACCCGAAACAGGACCCCAGGGATAAACACCGTTTCTATGATGCTGTCCATTTAGGACCCCTGTTTGAAAAGGAAGCTATTACCGGGCTTCACGCCCACTTTGCTGGAGTTGCCACGCGGACCGCCTGGTGGATCAAGCGGCTGTTTGGAATCCCGTACAGTTTCACCGGACACGCCAACGATATTTTCGTAGAAAAACCGGACCAGCGGCTACCCCTAAAGCAATTGATCCAAGATGCGGAGTTTGTAGCTACAGAAACGGATTTTAGCACCGCCTACCTGCAATCAAAATTCCCGGAATCTGCTAACAAGATTCATCGCGTTTACAATGGCTTAAACTTAGAACCATTCCGTTTGGCGGAGCCGAGCGCCGGTACATTGCGGATTATTTCAATAGGCCGCCTAATTCCGAAGAAAGGTTTTGAGGTGTTGATAAGAGCGTGTAATACTTTGATTGCGAAAGGGTTACAGCTGCGCTGCCAGATCGTCGGCGCCGGTCCGGAACACGTTCCTTTGCGCCAATTGATCGATCAGTTGGGATTAGGAAGGTTCGTCGAACTAACTGGACCTAAGACTCAGCCGGAGATTGTCGACTTGCTCGCCCAAAGTAATCTTTTCGCATTTCCGGCTGTTGAAGACGGATCCGGGGACCAGGACAATCTTCCTACCGTAATTATCGAGGCGATGGCGAGTGGCCTACCAGTTGTCGCCACCGGACTTGGGGGCATCGGTGAGATCGTAGCTAATCAGACGAATGGCCTAATCGTCCCGGAAAGAGATGTCGACGCGTTAGCTGACGCGATCGCTTTCCTGGGCACACACCCGGACCTGAGAAAGACCTATGGCCAGAGCGGTCTGACCGTGGTGAAAGAGAAATTTCGAGTAGAAACCACGGTTCGAGGGTTGATCGGCCTGTTCGATCGGTATTTCGGAGAATAGCCGATAGTCAATTATCGGCTTGGAAGCCTTGGCTATCGGCTATTGGCTATTGGCTATCCGCCCCCTACTACTCTAGGTTCCGTCCGAACTATGAACGCTCTGATCTTGGCAGCCGGATACGCCACTCGACTTTATCCGCTCACTTTAAACCGGGCGAAGCCGCTGCTCCCGGTAGCAGGAAAGCCGATCATCCAGCATGTCGTTGAGCAGCTTGAACCGATCAGCAGTCTGGAGCGGGTCTTTATCGTAACCAACAACCGGTTTGAGAAGGATTTTGCGGACTGGGCCGGCCCTTATGCCGGCAGCGGGTCGCTGCGGTTTGAGGTGATCAGCGACGGTTCGAATTCAGATTCGGATAAACTGGGAGCGATCGGGGACATCTACTTTGCAGCCAATAAAGCCGATCTATTTTCCAACGATCTACTGATTGTAGCCGGAGATAACCTATTCAGCGAATCGCTGGCCGGTTTCGCAGAATTTGGACGTGAGCATCCGGCCACATTGGGCGTCTACAATGTTCAGACCTTGGAACAGGCCCGTAAATATAACGAATTAACCACAAACCCGGCCGGTATTCTTACTAAGTTCGCGGAAAAACCGGAAAACCCTACCAGTACCATCTGCGGGATCGCTCTTTACTACTATCGTCCGGAGGTTCTCCGCCGGTTGAACACCTATATTGCCGAGGGAAATAATCCGGATCAGCCGGGCCGGTTTGTCCAGTGGCTGCACCAGCGAACTGACGTTTTTACCTACCCAATTGCCGGGATTTGGTACGATATCGGCAGTCATGAGACGCTGGCGGAAGCTAACGACCTATTCTCCAGGGCGCAGAAGGACGCTAAAAACGGGTGATTCCCCTCGCTACTGACGGCAATTTATGGTTGATTTGCCAATAGCCGTTTTTTTTAAAGCCATCCTATGTCCAACGAAAGCAAAGCAAACAGCGCGTTCATGAAGCCGGTTCAACCCGATGAAGCGCTGGCAAAAATCGTGGGGTCTTCTCCGCTGCCAAGAACCGAAGTTACCAAAAAGGTTTGGGAATATATCAAGAAGCATAAGCTTCAGCACAAGAAGCAGATCAAAGCTGATGCGGCGCTCGAAGTCGTCTTTAACGGCAAAAAAGAAGTCGACATGTTTGAGCTCACGCGCTTGGTGAACACCCATATAGTGAAGTAATTGTTGTTTGGAAAGAGACAAGGCGGGCCCAGGTCCGTCAGGGGCTAGCCATTGGTGTCGCGTGTTGTCGTCTATTAAGGTCAAGTTATTCGTCGCAGTAGGGACGGTGATCGTCCTGGCGTCGGCGGCATATTATTTTCCGCTAGTGCCGACGCTCGAGCACGCGTCCACCTGGCTTGGGGAATTGGGCGTAATTGGCGCTCTTATCTTTGCGGTGCTAATCGCAGTTTCAAGTCTCTGCCTATTACCTGCTAGCCCTTTCATTGTCGCAGCGTCAGCGGTCTTCGGATTCACCCTCGGGTTATTCACTTCCGCGCTTGGTATTATCCTGGGCGCAGCCGCAGGCTACTTTCTTTCGCGTCTGTTTTTGCGAAAGGACCTCGCGGATCAATTGAAGGGGCGGCCAACCTTCAAGGCGATCGACCAAGCTATAGCCGAGGAAGGTTGGAAGATCGTTTTCCTTTTACGGCTATGTCCCATCCCGTTTGGGTTAGCGAACTATCTTTACGGGCTGACCGCTATTCCGTTCCTTCCCTATCTCATCACCAGCTTCGTGGGAGCGATCCCCGGCATGATTTTGTTCTCGCAACTGGGCAGCGCCGGAAAAGCCGGTCTCCAGGCGCTGGCGTCGGGAAACCTGAACAAAGGCGGCGGTGAAATAGTATTAGTCGCGATCAGCCTCGCGGCCTCGATCGCTCTGATCGTCCTGCTACCGCGCCTGGCTCGCCGCGCGATTGAAAAGCGCACCAAGATTTCACTGACTTCCTGACGGGCACGCGCTCGTCAGAGCTCAAACTCCTTATCCGGCTCGGGGATAATAACCCGGCAAGCCGGCAGCGCGGTTGCGATCGCTTGCCGGAACCACTCCAAAGATGGAGGATCGCCATGAACAAGAATGACAACTTTCGGCGCCGTTTTGACGATGTATTCCATCAACAATTCACGAGGAGCATGTCCGCTAAAATCAAACTGGTCTCGCGAACAGAGCACAGGCAACCGGGAACCGCCTTCTTCCAATCGCAGCAAATCGCCGTTTTGGGCAGCCTTCAGACGGCCGCCCGGTGACTCAGGATCGGCATAACCAACAAAGAAGATGGACTGCTCAGGTCGATCGACAAAACGGCCGGCCATTTGGTTCGACAACGTATGCTCCGTCATCATGCCACTGGAAAGCACGTAGAGGCGATTACGCTGAATCTGGGTGCTGGCCACTTCTCGCCCGTTCAAAACGAAGGGAGATAATGTTGCCAACAGCTGCAGACCCTCGAGCGACCGCCGCGAATTCGAGGCGAGCTGATCATAAACCATCGTGATCTTTGTGCTGAGACCGCCGATATAAATTGGCGCTTCCAGGGCGCCGCTCGATCGAAAACCATGCAACATAGCAAGCACCTCCTGAGTCTTACCTAAGGCAAAGACCGGGATCAGAACAGAACCACCTCGCGCGAATGCTTCAAGCAGACATTGTAGAAACCGGTCTTCTTCACTGGCTCGCGAGAAATTCGGCGTCAAGGCACGATCTCCCCGAGTCGTTTCTATAATCAGCACATCCAATGAGTCCTCTGGGAACTCAGCCCGTTTTTGCAAAGTTTGGTCCAGGAAATTAACGTCGCCGGTGTAAAAGATTTTCTGCTCACCCTCTCGGAACAGGACGCCGGCCGAACCCAGGATATGGCCGGCGTTAAAGAACTCGAAACTCATTTCGGATCCGGTGGACCCGAGTCTTTCGCCTTCAATGCTTAACCGTTGGCCAAGACCAACCTCGTGCCAGACCTCTCTCGATTGGTCTGCTTCGCGGTGCGTAAACAAAGGGTAGCTACCTAAAGCCAGCTCATCCCGCTGCCGCGACATCACATTGACTGAGTTATGCAACATGATGTCCGTCAGCCGAGCGGTTGCCGACGTCATAAACACTTTCGCCTGCGGTTGCCGCCGAGTCAGGAGCGGGAGCGACCCGATATGATCCTGATGCGCATGAGTAATGAAGACTGCATCCAATTCGCCATCGGCAATGCGCCGATAGTTCGGCAGGGCTTCGTCGCCGTACTTCTGCGGATGCAGACCCGCATCTAAAATGATTTTGCGACCATCAATTTCTAAGAAGTAAGAATTCGCGCCGATCTCATTCCGACGCGTCAGATTTATAAACCGCATAGCATCCTTTAAAAAGCGCCCGTTAGGGACGAGCTCCTGCTCGTCTTAAATAGAATCCGGCTGACCGGAACCGACAAGCAGGAGCTCGTCCCTACCCGGCGCTTTTAAAGGATTCTTTGCGGTTTTCAAGGATTCTCCATGAAACCTGTTCTAACGGTTCGCGTCAATTCAGTACATGAAGCTCCGCTAGTCCGGGATCGGCCGGTCGACCGCAGTTCGTGGCAAAGAACAGATCGGGGTACGATTCAAAGTCATGTTAAGTGAGCTGCCTAGAACGAATTGGACGTACGATACAGCCGCGCATTTGGCCGCGCGAGCTGGATTTGGCGGCACGCCAGACCAACTGGAACGTTGGACCCAACAAGGTCTAGAAGCTACCCTCCAAGAGTTGCTCCATCCCGAGATGGAAAGCTCGCCTCAACCGAGTTGCGCAGCTCCGAATCAATTCGTGAGCTTAAGAGAACGAGTACAAGCGGCGATGTCCGGGGAGGAAACAGCGGCTGCCAAGCGGACAGTTCGACAAGCCGTCAATGAACAGCTTTTTGAGCTCGTCAATTGGTGGACTCAGCGCATGCTTGCCACGCATGCGCCTCTGGTCGAGAAGATGACCTTATTCTGGCATGGTCACTTCGCGACGAGCGCACTCAAAGTACGATCGCCCTACAAACTTTGGCAACAGAACGAAGCATTGCGACGTCACGCCCTTGGCAATTTCGCAACTCTGACAAAAGCGATCTCGCGCGATCCCGCTATGATGGTTTATCTCGATTTAGCATCGAGCAAATCCGAGCATCCTAACGAGAATTTCGCGCGTGAGCTTATGGAATTGTTCACCTTAGGTGAAGGAAAGTATACGGAAACGGATATTAGGCAGTCGGCCCGAGCCTTCACCGGTTATCGGATCAACCGAGCCGCAGAACAGTTCAGGTTCGCTAAAAATCAGTTCGACGCCGGCACTAAGACTTTCATGGAACAAACCGGCAATTGGAACGGCGACCAGATTATCGATATTATTCTCAAACAGCCGGAGGCAGCAAAGTTTATCAGCGCTAAGATCTGGAAACACTTCGCCTATGAAGATCCGGACTCGCAGCTCACTGACAGATTATCCGAGATCTTCCGGCGGAACTATGAAATCCGCCCCTTGTTGGAGACTATCTTCTCATCAGAAGAGTTTTACGGTCAGCAGGCCCGGGATGCTATTGTGAAGAGTCCCGTCCAGTATATGGTCGAAGCCGGTCGCACCTTAGGCGTGAGCATTCCAACCGGACGCACTCTGATCCAAGTTTACCGCCAGATGGGCCAGGTCCCTTTTTTTCCGCCTAACGTAAAAGGTTGGGATGGAGGCAAAAGCTGGATTAACACCGCGACTTTGACATTCCGCTACCAGTTAGCCCGCCAGCTGGTCGCCGGAATCAGAGAGGTTAGTGGACCCCGGCCCACGCCGACGCCTCAAGCTTCTGCCTCTCCCCAAATGGTAAACCTGACGGCCGGAGCCAACGCGGTACGTTTAACCGCGCTTCCGGTCGAAAATTTGGTCACGGAAGAAGATAGGGCAAACCCCGAAGCGACACTGCGCAAGCTTTACGCGCGCACGTTCCAAACCACGCCTGATCCGCAGCTATTCGATCGGATTTTAAGCGTGGCAAAGCTCAAGCCACTTCCGTTGGCTGATGACGCGATCAGAGACCTGGTCGTACTGATGATGATGACTCCTAACTATCAAGTCTGCTAACTACTATGTCGCAAGAACCCGATGTACTGACCAGGCGCCACTTTCTGCGTACCTCCATCTTAGGCGCGGCCTTAAGTTGGACCGTTCCCATTTTCGTCGAACGGACCTTCTCCTTCCTGAACGCTGAAGCGGCTGAGTCTGCGACCCAAATCGCCACCGGAAAAGATCACCCGATTCTAGTGGTGCTACAACTTGCCGGGGGCAACGACGGGCTGAACGCCTTGATTCCGTTCGCGGACGACCTTTACTATCGGGCGCGGCCGACCATCAACATCCCGCGGGACAAGGTACTCAGCCTGGACGGCTACGTCGGCTTCAATCCGCGCATGGCGCCGCTTAAAAACCTGTATGACCAGGGTAAGCTGGCGCTGATCCAAGGTGTCGGGTATCCGAACCCGAATCGTTCGCATTTCCGATCGACCGAAATTTGGCAAACGGCATCCGACGCCGACAAGTTCGTGAAAACCGGCTGGATCGGCCGCTATTTTGATAACTGTTGCGGCGGCGAGGATCCAACCGTCGGGGTAACTATTGGCGGCCAACTACCGCAAACCTTTACTGCCGAAAAAAGCACCGGTATCGCCATGACACCAGGAGGCAGGCTTGGGTTCGGTAAAGAAGCTGATGTTTCCGAACAACAGGTATTTAACGAACTCAATGGAATAACCCAGGACCATGACTTGAGCAGCGGCGCTTCCATTGGCTCGATTAACGGCCCGAGCGAATCATCACTTTCGGCCATCGAATACCTCCAACGAACCGCGCTCGACGCCCAAGTAGGAACCGACAAAATCGGCGCGATCCTCAAACGGGTCAAAGCCGAGGCGACCTACCCTAAAACCCCGCTGGGAAATGAACTGTCTCTCATAGCACGACTGATCAGCGGTGGATTGCCCACGCGTGTCTACTACACTAGCCAGGGCGGCTACGATACGCACAATGCCCAAGAAAATTCGCACAACAATCTTTTGGGCCAGTTAGCGGACGCTCTCGCCGCGTTCTCCAATGATCTAACCTCCAAAGGAATCTGGGATCGGGTATTGGTCATGACCTTCAGCGAATTCGGCCGCCGGGTCGCGGAGAACGCTAGCAAAGGTACCGATCACGGGACTGCCGCGCCGATGTTCCTTTGCGGGGGTAACGTTAAGCCTGGTCTCTATGGTAAACATCCGTCTTTGGAGCAGCTTGATCAGGGAGACCTGATCCACACCGTTGATTTTAGATCTGTCTACACAACAGTTTTGAATGGTTGGATGAAAGCCCCGGCTTCGAAAATTCTCGGCCGTGATTTCAACACGCTACCGTTGGTTTAAGGTACATTTTGCTGGGAAAACCCTCTCGGTGTAAAGGGATCCGGCGGCTGCCGGACCGCTACCCCTGGCGCCACTGGCTCGGCCGAATCAACTGTGAACAGCGAAACGCAAACCGCTAACGAGAAACGGCAAACCGCCAACTCTGAACCACTATGTTTACGCCTTTACCACCAGCTCGTTGGAACTATGAGGCGGCGGCTCATCTGGCGGTAAGAGCCGGTTTCGGCCAGACACCAGATGAGCTGCAGAAATGGTCACAACAAGGACTGGAAGCTACGCTCAATCATCTTCTACAAACGCCGCCCGACAATGGGTCGCCTCCGGATTGGGCGTATCCGACTCGGGATGACGATCTGCTACAGAGGATTCGCAACCCGGCGACTACCCCTGACGAAAAAGCTCAGCTTCAGCGAGACCTGAATATTCGCAAGGCAGCTTACATGGCGGATCTGATCGATTGGTGGACGCTCCGCATGTGTCATTCACCGGCTCCCTTTGTGGAGAAGATGACTCTGTTCTGGCATGGGCATTTTGCTACCAGCGCTGATAAGGTCTCCGCTTACCGGATGTGGCTGCAGAACGAGACACTTCGACGATACTCTCTCGCGAATTTCGGTGTCCTAGTGAAGGCGATTTCGTGCGATCCTGCGATGATTGCTTGGTTAGATCTCGGCTCCAGCCAGAAAGAGCACCCGAACGAGAATTTCGCGAGAGAGTTGATGGAACTATTTACTCTGGGAGAAGGACATTATACCGAAGACGATGTCAAAGCGGCGGCTCGCGCCTTCACCGGTTACCGAGTTGCTGGTCCCGCCGAAGAGTTCCGGTTCGCCATTCCGCAGTTCGATCCCAGCGAGAAAATGTTTCTGGGCAAAACCGGACCATGGCGAGGCGACCAGGTGATCGATATTATTCTGGAACAGCCGCAGTGCGCGAAATTCATCGCTGCCAAGATCTGGCGCTTCTTCGCCTACGATGATCCCGCGCCGTCATTGGTTGATGCTTTGGCCGAAGAGTTCCGGCATGGCCGTTATGACCTGAAGTCGTTCATGAAGATCGTTCTTTCGAGCCAGGAGTTTTTCAGTACGCAAGCCCGAAATGCGGTCATCAAATCCCCGGTTCAACTCCTGGTACAAGCTCAGAAGACGTTAGGAGTACCACTCCCAGGCGGCCAGCCGTTAGTCTTCATTTACCGACAACTGGGGCAGACTCCTTTTTATCCTCCTAATGTTAAAGGATGGGACGGTGGCAAAAGCTGGATCAATACCGCAACCCTCGCCTACCGCTACGAGCTGGCACGAGAGCTGGTTTTTGGCATTCTTCCGGAACAAGTTGGCTTACCCAAAGGACCAGCCGCTAACCCTACGCCGACTCCGGTTCCGGCCATTAACAAGGCGCTGAGCATGGAAGCCTCTATGGCGGAAACCGCGGTAACCGCGCTGGTCGGAGACCCGGGCAATGTCCGGGTGACGGCTTCACCAAATATCCTCCAGCCCAAGAGTCCGGGCACACCGGTGCCGAACGCGAGCGTCGCAGCTCAGAAAAATTCAGTGCCTCAAAAACCTATCTCTCCGGTGGTGCCTCCCCCAGCGCCGACTCCACCACCCCGGTTAACCGTTGGGTTGCCGATCTGGCGGATTGTTTCGGCCGATGATCGAAAAGATTCACGGCGAGTAGTGGAAAAACTAAGCTTAGCGATTTTCCAAGCTCCACCGGAAACCGCTCTCTTAGAAAAATTCGTTCAAGTCGCCTCCACTAAACCGGTTCCGGTTGACGATCAGGCAATCCGCGAGTTAGCCACGCTCATGATGACGACGCCGAACTATCAACTCTGCTGACCCCGGTAGGGACGAGCTCCCGCTCGTCCGGGGAACCGTCCTTCCGGTAGCGGCGACCGTCCCATTGTGCCGCTGATGATCCTAGCCGTGTCGGTTGCGCGAAGTTTCTAGACGCGCCTAATCCAACGCGCGGTCGCCATTGCCCAACGCTGGGATGACGACTGCGCGCTGGATTAGGGATGTTCCCGCGCTTCGATCCTATCAAGCGGCGCCGCTTCCTTCAGGGGCATCATGGACAGTCGCCGCTACCGGGGCGCTTCAGCCTGGTATGTTAACGCGCATGGGCGGCTGCCGGACGCTACCGAGCTTGCAACCAAGGCCGCTCCAGATCATGCTTTTGATCTTCATCATTGAAGCGTGAAGATCCTCCTAACCGCAGACCTCCATTTTCATCGGCCCTGGTTTGATTGGTTACAACGGGAAGCGCCGTTTTTCGATCTACTCTGTATCGCGGGTGATTTCTTCGACCTTGAATGCCCAACCGGCTTTCTCCCACAAATGGTCTTTCTTTATCAATGGATTTCCCATCTGGCCCGTCAACAAACGCCAGTCGCAATTTGTTCGGGGAATCATGATTTACCGCCAGGAACTAGTTTAGTCCGGTCAGGTGTTCCTATCCCAAGCACCGACCTAGTTGTCATTAGTCATTACGCCAAAGCGACCCGTTGGATCCAGGCGCTAAAGCTGGATCACCAGTTTGCCGTCGACGGCGACGAAAAAATCATCCGCACGAAGTCCGGTGAATCCTTAACCGTTGTCTGCTGCCGTTATCGGGCCGATGGACGAGTCGATCAATGGAAACCGAGTTCTGGGAAATCACTGGTCCTTCACCATGAACCGCCGGCCAATAGCCAGTTGGCCATCCCAAAGGCAGGTAACCCCGAACTTTCGCTAATATTAGAACGGCTCCACCCAACTTGGTGTGTGAGTGGTCATGTCCATTTCTCGCCGGGCGAACAGAACCATTTTTTTGAGCGCATCGGTAATACAATATGCTTTAACTGCCGCCAAAACCCGCCGGCCGACACGCTCCCTCCCCACCCAAATACCATCGTGCTCGACACAACCGCAGGCACCGCCGCCTGGCGTCGCTGGTTCACCTCAACCTCATACGACGAGACCATTGCACGCCTTGACTAACTGGCACACGTCGTCGCCCTGGAACCGCAGAGATTATTATCCGCAGATTACACAGATTAACGCAGATTTCGTCTCGAGGTAAACCACGCCATGGGGCTACCCATACTTCTCAGCCTTAGTCGCCTCGTGATCTAAGGCCCACCGAACAACCACCAGCGATTTGCGAAAACCACATGCAAAAACGAAATCTGCGTTAATCTGTGTAATCTGCGGATATTTATCTTGCATCTGCGGTTCGGCTCTGAGGTCGTCGTTTGAACGGAGCAAATCGGTGCGGGCCGAAATCGCGGACGGTTGTCTCGTGGTTCAGTAACGCCTTCTTCAGGTCTAGGCCTCCTCCGTATCCGACCAATTGGCCGTTAGCTCCAATCACTCGGTGGCACGGAACGATGATGGCGACCGGGTTTTGTCCGTTCGCCAGGCCTACGGCACGAGGAACACTACCGACACGCGCGGCTTCTTCCTTGTAGGAAATGGTTTCTCCGAACGGGATGCTTTTTAGTGCTTCCCAAGCTCTTACTTGAAATGGTGTCCCGATGAATCGGATCGGGATATCAAACTCGGTTCTTTTTCCTTCGAAATATTGATCGAGTTGCCGGACCACTCTCGGGAATGGTTCAATTTTGTCGTCACCAGATTCTGCCTCCGATTTGGAGGGGTGACGGTCCCACCAAAAGTGCAAACCGATTAGGTACGTGCCGTCGGAGACCAATTTTAGATCACCGACAGGACTATGATAAATGATTTGATAGTTCATGTGGTTGCTCCAAGGAATTCCAAAGCTGCATGGCGGCATAAGCTCGCCAGGGCCGCCATTTTTCTGAAAGCGCAAGAGCTTCTGACGCTTTCTTAACCGAAAGCGCTTTCTGTAAACCCAGGTCCTGATGAGGAAACGCGTCCGGCCAACCTAACACTCTCATTGCGATATAACCTGCTGTCCAAGGTCCGATCCCAGGCACCTCGGTTAATTGTCTAACGCTTTCCTCCCAGGAGACCGCATTCAAAAAATTTATTCTTTCTTCTGCTATCGCCTTGGCGAGTCCTCCCAATGTCGCCGCCCGGGCTTCGGTTAGTCCAACTTTCCGTAAATCAACAATGGGTACGGACGCCACCTGAGCGGCAGTTGGCACCATGAATTTCAGTTCAGGAAACGGGGTATCAATTTTTTCCCCGAACCGTTCGACTACCCGCCCCGCGATGGTGGTAGCGGCAGCGACGCTAATCTGTTGACCGAGCACCGCCCGCATCGCGACTTCAAACCCATCGAAAGCGCCCGGTACCCTTAGCCCTGGATTCCCCACCGCTAACGAGCCGAGCGCAGCCGTGATTGGTTCCGGGGAAGCATCCAAATCAAATAAACGTCGCAAGCGCGCTATCAAAGGTAAGAGCACTGAGAGTAGATCCGGTGCGACTTCGATCTTCAAAGCGTGTTTCTCAGGCTCGTCTTCTACCAGTATCCATCCGGTTAAACGACCGATGCGAACCGTTCGGAAATATTTTGCCCCGTTTACGTACTCTGCTCCCCGATAAAACCGCCGGCGAAAATAACGAAGTAAACTGCTCCAACAGAATGGCGGCCGATAGCTGAGACGAAACGTACATTCTGAACCTGTCGTCTTTGGGGAATCTTTGCGCAGTGCCGTTGGCGCGAGCCGGTAACGCTCTTTGAATAAGCTGTTGAACCGGCGCAAGCTTTTGAACCCGCTCGCTAAGGCAACCTCGTTGACGCTGAGTTTCGTATCGGTCAACAATTGCTTGGCTAACAGTAATCTCCGGGTTTGCATGAGTTGAATCGGAGAGACTCCTATTTGTTTCGTGAGCATCCGGCGAAAATGCCGATCCGAAAAACGGAAGGCGCTGGCCAATTTCGGGATCGATTGACTGGCTTCTTCCATTCGATCGAGATAGCGCAGTGCCGCTCCGACAAACCGTTGTTCAGCATCAATCGGAGCGTTACCCGGCGCTAGCTCAGGCCGGCATCGCAAGCAGGGGCGATACCCTGCGACTTCGGCTGCTGCCGCCAACTGGAAGAATTCGCAATTCTGCATCAAGGGACGTCGCGATGGACAGATCGGCCGGCAGTAAACCTTGGTGGTCTTAACGCCAATAAAGAATACACCGTCGAATCGCCTGTCTCGCGCTTTGAGCACTTCGTAGTACTGCTGCGAATTCATGGTGCCACCAGTATCGATCGGTTCGGAGGCGGTGTCTCGCCGTTTTCGGACATGGGGATCGGGCGGTACCGGGACGCGCTGGGCGTCTGACCAGATAGGACTTATACGACCCATATGATTTATAGGTCATACGACGTATAGGTCCTGTTCGTCCTATTCGCGTTAGCACTCCTGCTAGGCAGCGTCCTGACGCGCCACCTACTTCGCCGGCGAATCGCCGATTCCGGGCGTTCCGCCGGCATATCCTGTTAGTTCAAGATAACCTTTCCCATCCACCGGCTGCCGATTTTCCGTCCCTTGCACGCGGATACAACCTTCCCAGTATCTCACCCCGACGTTCAATTCTTGGTCTTGAACGGGGGTACTAATTTCAACGTCCAGCCCAAGTTTCTCTATCTTCAGACGCCACCCGATCGGGTAGGTCGCCTGTTTGTCAGGCGTGGTCCAGAAACGTGTCGGCACAAGAGTAAACTCTCGGTTGGCGATATCAACCGTATGACCGTCGGGAGCGATCCATTTTCCGTTAGAACAAGGGTCAATCGACCCGTTCTGAAGCCGGATTTGGTAGAGCATCAAATCGGCGCCATCAGCCAGCTGAATACCAAACCAGTTCCAGCCCACTTGATTGGGCGCGAGTTGATTCGTACTCCATTCCCGATCGAACCAGGAGAGGCCCGAGACCTGAAACCGCCGGCCGGCGACCACGACTGATCCCTGCGTACGCATTCGGGTAATCGAATAGTACTCGGATGCATGATCGCCACTGCTGGCCTTTCGACTGTAACCATTTTCACCTTGCAACACCGGTTGCCTCTCGGGGACCAACTCCAAATCGATAGCGTTGTCGCCGTTTTCGGCCTTGGCCACGAACTGTTGGCCAAGATCCAGTTCCCAGTCTCCGATCCAGGCCAGATGTACTCCCGAGAGAAAGCCGGCATCGCCATATGCACCTCGACTAGTCCGCTCAGCCACATGAAAGCTTCTCGCTGGCACGTCCGTCACCGTGAAATGGGCGAATTTCACGTCGTCCATCACAAACCGGGATTTCACCGGCATCCGTTGAACCGGCGATCGATAGCCATACCTAAAGAACGTCAGTTCATAACCGAACTCTCTCCCATCCGGTGTTTGCAGGTTACCGGTCAAGTACCACCACTCGGTCCGATAATCGAAGTGCGGGCCGTGGTCCTCCGGAAAATGAAACTCGTAACCAGGCGCCGCCAAACGCCACCCTTCGGGGGTCAACACCGGCTTGTCCGAAGACGAAGTCCGACGAAGCACCTCTTTGGCGGCGCCAACATCCCAAGGGTCAGCGAAGTCGGAAGCTCCCGGAGTTTCTGCCGACAAGGCGAAGTCGAAGAGCACCGAGAACGCCATCACCGCAGGCAACGTCCGCACCATGGAAGCTGATCCTTTCCGGAGTTTTTTGAGCGGAGAATTCATTCAGCTTCGGTTTAGGACATCGATCGAAGGACTCTTAGATTCGAAGGCCGGGCGGCGAGAAGAGCCGGGAAGAGGCCGGCAAGAACTCCTACGGCCATTAGCAGAAAACTTATGCCCAGAATATCGGTCCAGGGAAAACTCACTGGGATTGTCCAGCCGAAGAATGCGACATTAATCACTTCGGTTAAGACGATCGCTAAAGCGCAGCCCGCGGCTACGCCGATCAACACCGCCACTACTGTTAGAAAAAGGGCTTCAAGCAGAATCAGAAATAGCAATTGAATAGAAGACCCACCCAGGCTACGCAACACGGCGAGCTCGCGTTCTCGCTCTTTTACGATCACGGTGAGATTAAGGATAATCCCGATGATCGCGACCGCCAGAGCGATTCCGCGCAGCAGGTTGGTCACTTGGAAGGTCTGGTCGAAAATCTTTTCTACAACTCTACGCAGTTCGCGATTGGATTGGAACGCGTATGCCTCTGCCTCCGGGTACGACGCTCGCACTCGCTCGATGAGCGCGGCCGGAGAATCCCCCGGCCGGAGATAAAGCGAGATTGCCTGTACTCGATTATCAGCCCAGAAACGCTCAAAATTTGGACGCTGGATCAATAAGAGGCCCTGATCGCTGGTGTAGTCATAGAAAATACCGGCAACGGTGAAGTCGCGTTGTCCGAGCGGTGTCGGAATCGACACCCGGCTCCCCACGGTTAATCCGAGCCTCCGAGCAAGCGGTTCGGAAGCAATCACGCTGTCGGGTTGACGCCAGGCTCGCATCTTGTCCTCATCTCTGTCGCGGATGAATTCAGGGGCGTTCCTGGGTGAATCGCTGGTCACCCCGAGAGTCACGTTCTCTCCTTTGATCTTCACCGAGAGTTCCCGGTAACTGGCCAAAGTTTCGACTTCTGGAAAACCTTTCAAGAAATCGATTAGGCGCGGGCTAACGTAACTCTCAAATCCGGTAACTTGATTTTCGGTCGGGGTAACGAAAACATCAGCGACTAACCGCTTACCCATCCATCGATCCATGGTCACCCTGAACGAAAAAATCATAATGGAAACGCTGACCAGAAGCGCGACGGCGCACCCGAGCGCTGCGCTGGTCACCGAGTTCCGATAGAGAGAACGAACGAGATTTTGCGCGGCCAACTTTATTAAATACCGGCGTGCAAACAGCCTCGCGACCAACCCTCCGAAACCGTGGGTAATACCCGGAGCAAGCAGGCAGGCGGCAACCAGCACGAGAGCAGCAGGGCCAAAACTCAAGATCGGGATGTGCAGCCGAAGCGCAGCCCACCCACTAATGAAAGCAAAGAAAATCGCACCGCTACAAAGCGCCAGTGTCCAGGGCCGGAACCGTTGACTACTTTCAACTAACAACCCGAGATTCAAAGCCCGTAACGGCGGCAGATTGGCCGCTTGGGCGGCTGGGACCCAAGCTCCAACCCAGCCGGTCGCCAAGCCGAACAGGCTAACCAGCACGATCTGATCCCATGGCACCAAAGGATGTTCGATGCTGGTTAAAATGTACAAATTGCTAATCGTTTCGGACACTATCTCGATGCACCGCGTAGCCAGCATCAGGCCGAGCACAATTCCGAGAATGACCCCGCCAATGGAGTAGAAACTAGCCTCGCTTAGAAAAAGCAGGCGAACACCCAGCTTGGAGACACCCAGCGACCGCAAAATCCCAATCTCCGGGCGTCTCCGCACAACCGACGCGGAAACGGTATTGTAAATCAGAAAAACGCCGACCATCAACGAAGCCATGCTCAGCGCGCTGAGATTGAGTTGAAAACCCGCCACCATTTTCTCTATCTGCGAGCTACGCGATTGTGGTGTCTCAATCGAGACGGTCGGCGGTAAGATGCGTTTCAACCGTTCGATCACCGGCGCCGGATTCAAGGGATCGCTGAGCCGAAACAGTACCGATGAAAACTTTCCTGCTTCGCCGGCCAATTCCTGTAGCCAACCGATATCCATTGCCGCCAAATGCGAATCGGCTTCCGGTGCATCCAAAAGATAGGTGACCGCCAGCGATTTCACTGCTTCCCCTAATCGAACTCGAAACCTACTGCCGGCGACAAGATGATGCGACTCGGCGAACGCCTTTGTGACGGCAACCGCGGTGGGATCACTGAACCAGCGATCGGACACCGCCTTTACCCCCGCGAGATCCTTAACCTCGAATGTACGAAATTCACTATCAGTGAAGGGATCGACACCGAGTAGATGGAGATACTCTCCTCGATAATCGGGAAGAGTCACAATTCTCTCGAGCAAAGGCGTCGCCGCGCTACATCCGGACACTTGTTGTAAGCGTGGAAAAACCGCGTCATCGATCTCGCCTTCCGCTTCCAGGTTTGCTCTCCCAGCCGTCACATCAACACTGGCTGCCAAGGCGCGATTGGCGCTATGGTTTGTGACCTGAATCGCCAGGTAGACAGCCACCCCCAAAGCGACACTCAGGATATTGATCGAGGTCAGCAACGGATGCCGCAGCGCGTCCCTGATTACTAGATGATAGAAGAGACGCATTTCTTACAACGCCGAGAACACTGGGATCGCCGTGAACGCCGTGAACTACTGATCGGGAAGGCGTTCACGGCGTTTTCGGCCTTCACGGCGTTAGACTGGTGGCGGCCGTCAGCAGGTTAGAACCCAGCCGATCAAGCAGCGGTTGGTTCGTTAGTTTTCTGCCCTCCGAGTCATTCACGTAAAAGCTGTCGAACGCAGCACCTTTTTCCGTGGCGATTCGAGAGTGAGCGATATTAATCTCGGCCTGAGCAAAGCAACAAAGCACATCGTACAACAAGCCCATCCGGTCCGCGGTCTGCAAATCTATCACGGTGTAAGCCGGATGCACTTCGTTCGAAATCGTGAGTTTGGTCGGCAACTCGATCTCTTCGCTAACTTGGTAGACAGTACGCCGGCGAGCTTTCTTCAACAGCGGACCGAAATCGAAATCAGATTCACTCAACGCTTGGCTCAGCACGGATTCGACTTGGTTCCGTTCAGATGCCTGAGTGACCGGCTGGAAATGCGGATCGCAGACTCGGAAGACTCCGAGCATGATATTGTCATCTCGGGTATAAGCGTCTGCGCTGAGAATATTAACGGATGCCGTCGCAAAAGAGCCGGCGATCTTCGCCATCAGGGCCACTCGATCCCAGGTACAAACCCAAACCTCGCTATGCCCCTGGTCCGGCTTATCCTGCCAGCGAATACCGGCGCTCAGCGCCCCGGCGGGATCATTGTAGCGGGATTCTAACCAGCTTCGAACCAGCCGGATATGCCCGACGATATCGTTAACGTGAGTACTCTGAAAGTACCGCTCCGGCATGGAGTCGAAGTGTATATCGATCTCTTCCCCGAAATCACGGGCCATCCGTTTCGACACTGCCTGCCGAAGTCCAGCCCGTTCAATCCGCGCCTGCTTGAAGAACTCCGCCTCATCCCGCAAATAACTAGAAGCCGCATTGTAAAGTTGCCAAACTAGCGTCTCCTTCCAATCCGACCAATTTTGGCCGCTAGTCCCCTGGCCGTCAGCCAATGTCAGTAGCATCAGGTAATCTAGATTTGCCTGGTTCCGGACATTCTCCGCGAACGCGGCGATCGTGGCCGGATCCTCGATATTTCGGCGTTGGGCGATCTCGGATAAGGTCAGGTGATGGTCGACTAGCAAAATGAGCCGGCTTCTTCTTTCCGGTGAGAGTTGCAACCGAGCGGAAACCTTTTGCGCGTTTAGAGCGCTGGCTTCTGCATGATGGCGCGCGCCCGATGCCTTACCCGTGTCGTGGAGGAGCAACGCAAGATAAAGGACGAACGGATCATCTAACCCTCTAAACAAGACTTGGTAGTCAGCTAGCTTCGGGTCCGCCGTATCGATTAACTCATCCAGCTTTTCGATACATCGCAGGGTGTGCTCATCGACCGTGTAGCGATGGAAAAATTCGTGCTGGACGAGGCAAGTGATTTCTCCGAATTCCGGCAGGTAACGCCCGAGCACGTCGACTTCGTGCATCATTCGCAAGATCCGTCCTACCTGCCCTTTGCGTGAAAGAATCGCCTGAAACGTCTCGCGTGCGGCGCGCGCATATTGGAAGGTCCGATTAATCAACCGAGTTCTTCGGCCAATCAGTTGTTCCAGCTCCGGGCTCAGCTCAAGCTCACGTTGCTGAGCATGTAAGAAGACCCTCAACAGCCTGTAGGGGTCGTCCCGGAAAATATCCCGACTCTCGTAGTAGACCAGCCCGTTTTGGCTATAGAAGCCGTCGAAATGCTCGGTCTGCAGCCTGCGCTTTGCTAAAAAGCCGAAGATCGGCCGAGTATCCTTGGGCGTGCTCTCGGGTAGTAAAAAACGCTCGGTAATTCGCGTGGTGGTGAGATAGATCGTGCGCGCATGTTGAAAATAATCGCGCATGAACGCCTCACTGCGCCGGACCACGGTCTTCTGCGGGTAATGCATGTGGTTGGCCACTTGCCCTTGCAGGAAGAGCGTCAGCACATCCGTAGGCCGTTTGTTGATATAGTGGAGCTCGGTTCTTACTCGCTGGAGAAAGTCGTAAGCCCGATCAATGGCACGCCGATCGCTCTCGGAAATATATTTGCGCTCTACCAGTTTCGCCGTGCTCATCACTCCGTCGCGGAAGTAGCAGATCCACTGCATGTTTTGGTAGTCGCGTAACCCACCACACCCGTTCTTGACGTTCGGCTCCTGCATGAACACTGAGCCGCCGTATTTGCGATGGCGTTCTTCTTGGTTAGCCAAACGCCAGGTCAGATAAGCGTTTACTTGGCCGCGAACGCAGTGCTCGAAGAAATCGCGCCGAAATTTTGCGTACAGATTTCGGTTCCCAACCAGGTATCGGGACTCAAGCAATGAGGTCTTCGTTAGAACATCCGAGTTGGCGAGACGAATCGCATCGTGAATCGACCGGGTCGCGTGACCGACCTTGAACCCGATATCCCACAGCATGTAAAGGACTTGCTCGATCACCTCGGCAGCGTCCGCCTGGATCTTCCCGCTTTCATGCAGGAACAAAATATCGACGTCACTGTAGGGGTTCAATTCGCCCCGGCCATATCCGCCGATCGCCAAGAGCGCCACAGGCGGAGTCTGGGTTGCAAACACAGAAAACTCGAGAGCCCCTTCGAACAGATGCCTCAACACCACATCCAACAACGTCGCCCTGTCCCGGACCACTTCCAATCCGCCGGCGCCCGAATAGTGCTTTAGCCTTAACCGGTGTTCCTCCAGTTTAAGGTACTTCTTATACAGGTTTAGTTTTTCTCGAAGCCGCTCCTTGCCCTCGGAGACAAGCTGTCGCTCAGCATGAGCCAATATTTTTTCGAGATGTTGAGCCATCGGACCGGCAGGCAACCAATTTACCGCAGAATTTCCCGTAAAAGAACAGGAAGAAGAAAGCTAAACCACGGATGGACGCGAATGAACGCTAATGTTGGTCGATGGATGTAGCTAGCTCGAAGCATTTGGTCATCGGGGACCCTGCGGACATTGAAACTTCAAATCATCGATTTAAACACCGGCCACGACCTTGGAACTCTTCTGATTCGCGTCCATTCGTGGTTTAATTGTATTCGCCGGTTCATTCGGCCATCGATACCAGGCGGTCGCGCAGTTGTTTCAGCCGGCTGAGAAAATCGGTCTCTCGTTTACGGTGTTCTTCCACCACGGCAGCCGGCGCCCGGCTAACGAAATTTTCGTTCGCCAACTTCTTCCGCACCGTCTCGATTTCTTCTTCCAGTTTCGCAATTTCTCGTCCCAGACGCTGCTTTTCCGCTTCCATATCCAAAGAACCATCCAAGGGCAAGAACACCTGGCCGATGGGCGTCAGCGCAACTGGTTCGCCTCGAGCGGGTTGATAATCAGGCTGCACCTCTAGGCTCTCGGCGCCGCTGAGACGGCCGAACACGGTGAAATCGCCCGCTATTTCCGACTTCAACACAATACGAATTTTCTTGTTCGACGGGATTCGGTATTCGGCTCGGAGATTCCGCGTAACCGAAGTCGCTTCGTAGACGGCAGTGGCGAATTTCACAGCATCGTCCATCGGAGGCAAGTCGACTCGGAGATCCGCTAGCGAGGCGAATTGAATGCTCCCCGAACCGTAGCCCATCCGCTGCCAGAGCTCCTCCGTGATGTGCGGCATAAACGGATGCAGCAATCGGATGACGGCAGAAAGCACTCGATCCATGACCCAAAGACACGCGGCACGATCCGTCGCGCTTTGTAGTTCGGTTTTGGCGGCTTCCAAGTAACAGTCGCAGAAATCGCTCCAGAAAAAATCGTACAGCGTTTGGACGATGTCCGTAAAAACGTAATCCGCGTATCCCCGCTCGATCCGGTCAACCGCTTGGTTCAGTAGGACAAGAATTTTCGCCGAGTAGGGCGAAAGACCCGACAGCACCGGTTTCTCGTCCGGGCTCGGCCCTTGCAACTGGCGAAATCGGAAAGCGTTCCAAAGCTTATTAGCGAAGTTTCGGCCTTCCTCGATCTGCTTTTCATCGAAGCGGATATCCTGTCCGTGCGGAGCGATGCGCATAAGCCCAAACCGAAGACCGTCAGCGCCATACTTCGCAATCAAATCCAGAGGATCAGGAGAGTTGCCCAAAGTCTTGGACATTTTACGCCCCTGCGAATCCCGGATGAGTCCGGTAAAAAAGACATTCGCAAACGGTCGTTGGCCTTGGAATTCAAATCCCGCCATGATCATCCGCGCCACCCAGAGAAAGATGATGTCCGGAGCAGTAACCAAATCCTGGGTGGGATAAAATCGCTTTCTTAAGGTCGCCGGCATCGTGGCAAACGCCCAGAGCCAAGAAGAGAACCACGTATCCAAAACATCGGGGTCTTGTTCCCAATTCTCCGGATCCGCCGGCGGCTCAGCCGCCACATGCAGCCGGCCCGATTCGTTTCGATGATACCAGACCGGAATTCTGTGACCCCACCAAAGTTGCCGGCTAATACACCAGTCCTGGATGTTCTCCATCCAGTGTTCAAGGTTTTTGAGCCAGCGTTCAGGCCGAAGCTGGATCTCACCCGAGCGGACCGCTTGCAGGGTCCGTTCGACCTGAGGATATCGGAGAAACCATTGTTCGCTGAGCCTCGGTTCAATCGGCACCTTGGCTCGTTCACTGTAGCCAACGGTATGTTCGTACGGCTCCTCGCGGACCATTAACCCCATTTCTCGGAGCTTCTCAGCGGCCAGCTTGCGGGCATCAAAGCGATCGATGCCAACGAAGTCCGAGCCAGCCAAGGCATTCAAAGTCCCGTCGGGATTCAGGACGTCAATGATCTCGAGCCCATGCCGTTGCCCGATCTCAAAATCGACCTTGTCATGCGCCGGGGTCACCTTCAAAACGCCGGTACCAAACTCCATGTCGATGGCTTCGTCCCCCACGATCGGGATTTCCGCGCGAGGGAACGGTCGCCAGCAATGTTTTCCGATCAAGTGGGCATATCGCCTATCGTTGGGGTTAACCGCTACGCCGGTGTCGCCCATCAAGGTTTCGGGCCGAGTCGTGGCGATCTCCAGAAATTGACCAGACAGCTCCGCGATTTCATACCGCATCAGGTACAGAAGCCCTTTTACAGGCGTCGGAACCACTTCTTCGTCCGATAAGGCTGTCAGCGAGCCGGGGCACCAGTTCACCATTCGTTTCCCGCGATAGATTCTGCCCTTTTGGTAAAGGTCAACGAAGGTCGCGATGACGTCGCGCGAATAGTCCGGGTCCATCGTAAATCGTTCGCGGGACCAGTCACAGGAACAGCCCAGCTTTTTCAGCTGATCGATGATGATACCGCCATACTGCTCTTTCCATTCCCAAACCCGCCGGACGAATTCATCCCGGCCCAGATCAAAGCGGGTCTTGCCCTCTTTCCGGAGTAGTCTTTCCACGACCATTTGAGTCGCGATTCCGGCATGGTCCATCCCGGGCAACCAAAGAACTTCTTTTCCCAACATCCGGGCCCGGCGGGCCAGCACATCTTGGATCGTGTTGTTCAGCACGTGCCCAATGTGAAGAACTCCAGTCACGTTCGGTGGCGGAATTACGATGGTGTAGGCCGGTTTCGCGGACCGAAGCTCGGCCCGGAAATCTTCTTCCCGGATCCAATGTCGATACCATTTCGGCTCGACAGCTCCCGGCTCATAGGCTGTGGAAATCGGTTCCATTGGGATTGCGAATTTGTCCCCAGCAGGCCCGTTCTGCAACTAGCGAAACGACGACCCGTGCGCCGGGAGGGGAGCCGTCGCGAGGCGCTCTTCCTAATCAATCGGCGTCAGGAAATGATCCCAATCGCGGACGTTATGCGCGTTCCGGATAAAGTATGTAACCGGCAACTCTCGAGGAGATTGCGGCTTTTTGGCGAGCTTTAACCCGATCTCTTCCGGCAGATGGTTCCCTTTTAAGCTGTTGATCTGCTTATCCGCCAAGACGCAGTTCTCCCAGGTTGTTGTCCCACCGCGCGAGCGAGGTACAACGTGATCGATATTCCCTTCCTGCGGACCCAGCTTCTTCCCGGTGTACTGGCATTTCCCCCCGTCTCTTTCCCAAATCCCTCGGGCAGAAAGCTTTGGACGACGTTTTGGAACCTTGTTGTACCGCGCAAGCACTAAAACCGTCGGGACCCGAACCAAACCTCGCACCGTTCGAACGGCGTTGTCTTGTTCCCGGGTCTCGAGTTCCAGCCATTCGGTCCAGCGAACGGGACGCATATCGCCCGTGCCCTGGATATCCAAGGCCGTAGCGTTACCGTTGGCCATCATGCAAAACGCGTGTGCAGGCGTTTTGACATCGATGGCTTGCCAGTTCCGATTCAGGACTAGAACTGTCGATTTGTATAAGACGTCGTTCATGCCGTCGCCTCAGCCATTGATTTCTCGGTCGCCCGATTGCGACAGACTTATGCTTCAAAATTCGGCAATTGTCTAGCTAACGGCATCAAGGTAACCGTTGCCCTGGCCTCGATGATGCTACTTCTTATCCAATGCGGTGTCATTGCGACTATCACACCCACCCACAAGGTCACGCCGTCCGCGCCTACAGCGTTGAGCTTCTACAACCCTGGATTGATCGATGCCGGGAACGCGGCATCACCAGCATCGCGTTCACCGATCATGACCGTTATCGCGAAGGTATCGACTTCGACACGATCGATCGATTACGAGAGCGTAATCCAGAGATCGAGATTCTGGCAGGGATCGAGCTGGACAATGATCCAGTAACCGGCAAAGGCGGCCTACAGTGGGTCGAGAGCCACTGGGATCGACTCGATTTCGTGCTTGGGTCAGTCCATTACTTGCCGGGAGCAACCCGGATGTTCGATGGCGCAGACCAAGCCGAACAATTGCAAGCGCTTGGTTTCGAGCGTGCCTACGGAGAATACCGCCATCAGCTTGAAACGTTGATCCAGCGAGGACACATCGACTGTTTGTCCCACTTGGACCTGGTCAAGATTCATGGGCTAGCCCCAGACGCCTACCACCCGGCAGCCTTTTTTGGACCGATCTTAGAGCAAATCGCGGCCGCCGGGCTAGCCATGGAGATCAACACCGCTGGTTGGAGAAAAAAAGTCGGCGAGCAATACCCAGCCGAGCCAATCTTGCGGGCAGCGCTAGACCTGGGGATACCGATCACGATTTCTTCAGATGCGCATTCTTATGCGCAGGTGGGAGAAGATTATGGACGACTAGAGGCCTTGATGGAGCGCGTCGGGCTAGAGAAACCGGTCAAGTTCTGGAAGCATCAGGGGCGTGCGCACGAATAGGACTTATGTGACTTATAGGACCTATAAGTCGTATCGGTCGCATAGGTCCTATCTGTTGGTCCGCCCAACGCGAAATCCTACCGGAGATCTCGATTCAAGAGCTCGAGCAGCGTGAACAGGAGAAGCGAACGTTCCACCATACTTTCCGGGATCAGGAACTCGTTTTCGCTATGAATCGCTCCGCCGCGAGCGCCGAGGTTATCGAGATTCGGTAAGCCGAATTCGGCGAGCCGATTCCCGTCACAGGTGCCGCCGGTCGGTTTCGCGTTGAGACTCATGCCGATTTTGGATGCAGCTTGTTGAGCCAGAATAAGCAGGCCCGAGATTTCCGGACTTAACGCTTTCGGAGGCGCCGTGAATTTACCGGTGAGCTCGATGCGATATCGGTCGCCCTCCTGCAATGAAATTCGCAGATTTTCTAGCTCTTGCTGAAGCCAGCCTTCGTCCTCTCGCGAGGTTGTGCGGACGTTTAACTGACAAGTCGCCAAGTCCGGGACCACATTGGAGGCTTCTCCCCCAGTCACGATCGCCGGATTAACAAACACGCTGGGACGTTCCTCGTTGAGCCGCTGGCATCCCAAAATAAAATGCGCCAGTGGAATCAGCGCGTTTCTGCCTGCTGCCGGATTCCTGCCACTGTGCGCCGCTTTCCCGTGCGCTCTAAATAGAAAGGTGCCTGACCCTTTCCTGGTGGAAGCCAACGATCCGTCTTCCAGAGCCGGTTCGAAGCCGAAACCAAACCGATGTGCTTTAGCTTCGGCTTGGAAAATCCGGGAAGAGTTGGGCGAACCAATTTCTTCGTCCGAATTAATAATAATCGTCCACCCGAAGTTCTTAGGTTCGACAAATCGTTCGTAAGCCGACAGGCCACAAAGCAAAATGACTAAGCCGCCTTTCATGTCGGAAACACCTGGCCCCACGATCTGGCCGTTGGCGGCCGGCCCAGCCCGCTGTAACGGATGTTCGGACCCATAAACGGTGTCGAGATGCCCGAAGAAAAGTAACCGTTGCGAAGCCTGCGCACGCTTTCGAAAGATTGCTAACGGGCCAGCCTCGGCATTGGCCGGAGGTAACACTTCCCAAGAATCGGGGCTGAGTGACTGAAAGTCGTTGTAGATAGCCTTACCGGCTAAATGGAGACCAGCAACATTGCGGCTACCGGAGTTGATATTGGACCAAGTGATAACCCGGCTGAGCAGTTCGGCTTGCTGGGAGTTAATCCAGTCGGCAGGCGTCATTTTTGGAACGAATAGATAGAGCCGAGCTGCAGGATCTGGGTCAGCTTGTCTAAAGCTGTCTGAATCTCGGCCAGTAGATGCGGATCACGAAAGTCGGACAACAACAATGATTCCCGGTAATACCGTTTCACCCAGGAAGTCAGTTCGTCAAACAACCCCTGAGAAAAGAATAAATGAGGCGGAACCGCCGCCTGCTCTTCCTGGTTTAAAACAACTCGAGCTCGGAGGCACGCCGGTCCGCCACCGTTCTGCATACTCTCTCGCAGGTTCAGAAACAGAACGTCAGCAAGCACGGAGTCGGCGCTGTTTACCAAGCTGTTCACCACCGACCGGACACTAGGATTCTGTTCCGATTCCGATGGCGCCACCAAAACCAGCCGCCCATCACTGCGTGCCACTATTTGGGAGTTGAAAAAGTACGATTGAACGGCGTCATCAAGGGAGAAGTCGCTGATCTCGATCGCGCACAAACTCCGGTGCTGTGTCTCCTCAAAAAACCTCTTCAGCCGCTGAACGACGGCATGACCGTCGGCGAACGCATCAGCATGAGCGAGGAAGAGCGCGCCATGACCGGTCGAGATGACGTCGTTATGAAAAACGCCGGCATCAATGGCGGCTGCAGATTGACGGGCAAAAACGACCGATTCTTCGGGCAGCTGATGCAACCGCGCGATTGCCTGGCAGGCTTCCAAGGTCTGGCGTTGGGGATAACGCGTAGCCGGGTTAGGTCCGTAATACTCACGGCCATAGACAAAAAGATGCACGCCTTTGCCTTCAGTGGGGCCAACCAAGCGTATGTGATTCGCAGCGCCTTCGTCACTAAAAGCAATCGTCTTGGGAAGAGGTCGATGATGCTGAAACAGAACGGGGTCCGGGAAGATCTTCTGTAAGAGAGCGGCGGTCTCTTCCGTCTCCAATGACCGATGTAGGTTCGATATCAGATTAGCTGGGGTGATCTGAACGCGCCCATCGCGGGAATCGCAACTGGGCGCAAAGGTGGCGGCGTTAGCCGCCCACATTCCGGAAGCGGAAAACGCGGCCGACAAAAGAGATGGACTGTGATGAAAAGCGGCCTCGATGATCTGGTGGTCGGTCCCATTAAAACCGGCTTGTCTTAACAAGCCCAGAGAAGGCCGATAGAGGGGCGGTATAATCGCCTGTCCCACCCCCATCCCGCTAAGAATCCGCATTTTTTCTAATCCTTGCAAAGCCGCCATCCGGGGATGTGAAACCCGAAGTCGATGGCTGTTCGATGCAAGGTTGCCCTCCGCCAGCCCGCCATAGTGGTGCGTCGGTCCGACCAGCCCGTCGAAATTGAATTCTCGGTAGGGGGAAGTCATTTGGAAATATAAATGATGCGACTGCCAATCTTCACCCGGAGCCGCTCTGCGGTTCGCGGTTCAATTGCCACGCTGCCTGTATCCAGGCGCTCAACCGGCGCCAGACACGCTCGAAAGTCCAACGCCGAATGACCAATCAAACAAACTGAATCCGTCGCTACTGGCCGAATCTCAGCAACTTGCGCTGCGCTGGCCTCCCGAATGGTCTTAATTTCCAGGCGATCTGCGATCACCAAAGGCCCACCATCAAAAATGTCGACCTCATTCGATTTCTGAAATCCTTGGTTGAGCAAAATCCGCAGCGCCGGTTCTGCGTCACGATGCACCTTGCCGATAACGGCCTGAGCCGCCAACGGCAACATCGCGGCGTAGATCGGATACTTCGGCATCAGGTCGCGAATAAAATCCTTTTGCCCGATTCCACTTAAGAAATCGGCTTGAGCAAAGGTCTGCGAGAAAAAGTGGCGACCGATTGATTCCCAGAACGGTGAGAGGCCTTGTTCGTCCGTGAATCCGCGGAGCTCAGCAATGACCCGGTCATCGAATCGCTTTGGAAATGCCGCCATGAAAAGGAAGCGAGCCAGCGACAACAACTGGCCGAGACCGGCCCGGCGAAAGCTTGGTTTCAGGCAGAGACTGCCCACTTCAGAGGGTCCTTTGTGATCGAGTTTCAGATGGAGCACCTCCAATTCACGGTCGATTCCCAATGGAGGATGAGAGAACCGTTCCCTGCGAACTTCGTATGTGTAGAAGGGATCGAAACCTCCAACCCTGGCAATGATCCCTGAAGTTCCGGCAATCTCCCCTGTCGCACACTCCTCCAGCACAAACAGGTAATGATCCCCGCCTGCCTTTTTTACTCGGTAGTCGAAGGAACGCTCGGAATGATGGATCAGATCTTCGAGCGCGGTTTCCTCCGGCGGAAGTGAAGTCATGCCGTCTGTGATCGACGTCGCTACGCCCTTTAGCCCGGACAAGTCTTTTTCTTCGACTGGCCGAAGCACAAAATCCGGAAGCATCCATGAATCTTGGCGTCGAGGGTGAACGGTCGCCAGAGAAAAAGCACCTTTCACCTCTCCCCTTTCACTTTTCACCGGGGGTACGAGGCCATCAGGGGCGCCGGCGCGGATAGGACCTATGGGACCTATACGACTTATAGGAGCGGCTAGGCCAAGCGATGCGCTTAGTAGATGACTCGCACGAGGTATAGACCCTCGGCGGGGGCGGTGTGATTGGTTTTCTTCTGGCCGGGCGAATCGAGGAGATCCTGCAGCCAGGCGGCATCTTTGCGGCCTAAAGCCACCTGGACCATAGAGCCTGTGAGCATACGGACCATCCGATAGAGAAAGCCATCGCCGGAAAACTCGATATTAACCAGAGCGCCGCGACGCTGAACGGTGATTTCTTGCAGGGTGCGAACCGTGCTTTCCGGTGGGACACCGCGGTTGGCGGCAAACGAGGCGAAGTCATGTTCTCCGCGAAAAAACGCAGCAGTGCTAGCCAAACCTTTCACCGATAACTTCTGGGGAACATGCCATGCCCGACCGACTTCTAACGGATGAAATGTCTCCGTGTTCCAGATCCGATAACGGTAGATTTTCCCTTTTGCCAAAAACCTGGCGTGAAACTCGGGCGAAGCTCGCCGGCAAGTCAAAATTCTAATACCCGCCGGAAGATTGGCATTGAGCGCGACCCGCCACGTGGAAGTCGGGAATCGCTTAGCGGGTACATCGACATGGGCGGCCTGGCCAAGGGCGTGGACGCCGGCATCAGTTCGCCCGGCGCCATGGACACGCACCGTTTTATCGAGAATTTTCTCAAAGGCCGCTTCCACATGGTCCTGGATTCCGTTCCGGTTAGGCTGGCTTTGCCAACCGGCGAACGTTCCGCCGTGATAAGCGATGGTCAGATGAAGTCGTTCAACGGTGCCTGTTAATCTAGCCGGCATCAGATCTCACTGGCCGGTCATTTGGACCGAATCGAGATAGCTCTGAAGCAGAACTTGCGCCGCAACCTGGTCGATCACCGGACGGCTCTTCCTTACATCCCGGCCGGCGGCGTGGAGAAGGCGTTGAGCCTCCAGAGTCGTCATTCGTTCGTCCCAAGTCACCAACTTGAGCTCAGGAAACTCGTTCTTCAGCTCAGAGAAGAAGAGTTTAGCTTTCTCGGCGGCCGGACCGAATGAACCGTCCATGTTCCGAGGGATACCTACCACCATCCCCGATACGCCTCGTTCCAGAACGATCTTCTTCAGCTTCGGAATAAACCCCGGATCATTCGAAAGCGTCTCCACCGGATGGGCCAGCATGCCAAGCTCATCAGAGATGGCTATGCCGATGCGGCTGGCGCCGAAATCAATGCCCAAAAAACGCATCTTATTGGAATTGCTCGGGCAAGGTCCCAACCAGATTTTTTACCCGTTCAACTTCGTTCCGGTGACACACCAGAATTGAATCCTTGGTCTGAACGACAACCAGGTCATTCACGCCTACCAGGGCCAGGTGGATCTTCTGATCTGAGAAAACGATGTTGTTGTTAGATCCTTCAACTGAAACCGACGTGTTGGCGGCATTACCGCTCGGTAGTTGCTCAAGGTATTTGGCGATAGAGATCCAACTGCCGACATCGTCCCAATCAAACGAGGCGGCTTTGACGACCACCCGGCTGGCCTTTTCCATGACCGCATAGTCAACGGAGATCTTCGGCAGGGTCGGGAATCGATCCTGGATTATGTGAGCTGGATCGGCGCTATGTCGAATCGATGAAATAAACTCACCGAGGGCAGGTGCGTGCCGGTTCAGCTCCGTCAGAATCGCCTTCACCGACCAAATGAAAATCCCGGCGTTCCAATAGAAGTTGCCGCCCTTCACAAAGGTCTCGGCCAGATCGGCAGCGGGTTTCTCTCGGAACCTAAGCACTTCGAAAAGGTCAGATATCGATCCGTCCACCTTTCGTCCGCGCTCGATATAACCGAACCCCGGAGAAGCCCACGTCGGAGTGATTCCGATTATAACCAGATCACCCGTCTTAGTGGCCACAGCGGCACTGGCGCGCAGATCGGCCTGGAAAGACACCTTGTCTTTGATCAGATGGTCCGCCGGTAAAACGACCATGGTGGCATCCGAATCTCGCGCCGCAATGAGCCCCACTCCTAGGGCGATCGCAGGGGCAGTGTCTCTGCGAGCCGGTTCAGCAAAAATGTTTTTCTGCGGATGAGCCGGCAACAGCTTTCGCACCGCTTCCTCTTGTTCTTCATTCGTGAGGATCAGAATATTCTCCGCTGGGATTAACCCTTGGAGTCGAAGGATCGTTTCCTCGAGCAGCGAATGTTCATTAAAGAGTGAAAGCAGCTGCTTAGGCTTAACCTTTCGGCTTAGTGGCCAGAAGCGGGTCCCGCTACCGCCAGCCAACACCAGTGCATAAAAAGAATTCGACATTGGTCCAATCTCGCTAGAACTATTGGCTCGGAAAAAAGTAGTTTGCGAGCCCCAGCGAATATCTTCTAGCTTTGCCTAAGGGCAACCAAACAACGTTGTAACTTGACAATTTAAGTTTCCCAGGCTGGAGCTGGATATTCATAACTGACAACCAAGATCAATTTTCCGGTATGACGACCGAACACGGCAAACCACTAGTTCTTTCCCTTTCGTCGGCTGCTTTATTGACGGTCTCGCAAGGGGCAGTCGGCTGCGCTTTGGGAATCCTGTTCTCCGATAAACTGGACAAGAAGAACCGGACTTTGGTTGGTCTCGGCTTTATCTCCCTGGCGTTGGCCACTACGGTTCCGGCGCTAGTGGCGGTGGTGGTGGATCTGGTGAATGGCCCCAGCTCAAAGCTCGGTGTACGCCGTCGCCTGCGATCCATTCGCGAAGACTCAGGCCTGCACGAGGAAGAAGTCTTCTAGCCCCGAAAGCTTTCGGGGCTAGAAATGACAATGACAGATTGCAGATGACAAATTAAGGCGCAGCGACTGGTGCGCAGGCAATTAATTTGTCATCTGTCATTTCCCGGCCGGCACGCGCCGGCGATCCTTCGCCGTAATGCTAATATCTGATGGACCACTCGTAACCAGTGAATCCGGCGGCACACTGCTCATCAGGAAAACATTTGCTCCGATAGTAGACCGCGCTCCGATCACGGTCTCACCGCCCAGGATGGTGGAATTCGGATAGATGGTAACCCCCTCCTCAACGTTAGGGTGGCGTTTACCGCCTTTTTTTATCTTTCCTTCCTCGTCTTTCTTAAAGCTCCGCGCGCCCAACGTGACGCCATGGTAGAGCTTCACTCGGTTACCAATCTCGCAAGTTTCACCGATAACAACCCCGGTGCCATGGTCGATAAAAAAATACGCGCCGATCTTCGCTCCGGGGTGAATGTCGATGCCGGTGCGGCTATGCGCCCATTCGGTCATGATGCGGGGAACCAGCGGTAGCTTTTCGAGATAGAGAATGTGAGCCGCACGTTGAATCGCGATCGTTTCGATGCAGGGATAGCTCAAAATTATCTCTTCAAAGCTTTGGCTAGCCGGGTCGCCTTCGAAAGCAGCCTGTACGTCGGTGCGAAGCAACTCTCGCACCCGCGGAAGCTGTTCTACCAAATGCAGGACGATCCCTTCCGCCCGTTTCGCCGGGCATTCGGGCTCCTGAACCCTCAGACTTTTAAAAGCTTCGCCGCGGAGACGCTCGGCGAAATTCAACAGCCGGCTCGAAGTTAGCTGATTGATCCGCTTCGAAGCGATCGGTTCGTCATCATGGAAGCCCGGGAAAAGGATTTCTAACAGATCCTCACAGATCTGGTGCACGGCTCCTTTCGAAGGCAAATTCAGACCGTCGATATTGTTTATTCCTCCGATTCGGTTGTACGATTCGAGGAGATCCCCGAGCAGCGCCGTGACGCTTTTTTCCATAACGAGGGACCGTAAGATAATTTTCCCGGGGGCGCCAACAGCATTCACAGATTTTCCGCGCTCAGCCGACCCCGAAAAGCACCTGGTCACCGATTCAAGCCTGTTGCAAAACCCGTGCTCCCCTGGAGGGACGAGTTAAAATTGGCCTGCATTTCGCCCCGGTCATGCTCAAATATTTTTTTTGCATGCTTTCAATGATTTCGGCGGCACGGGCCGATCGAACCAGCGAAACGGTGGATCCGCCGAAACCGCCGCCGGTCAGTCGCGACCCAATGACTCCATCGGTGGCCTGCGCGATTTCCACCAATACATCTAGATAGGAAGTACTGTTTTCGAAGTTACGGCGTGAGCTGTCGTGCGAAGCAAACATCAACTGACCAAAGGTGTTGACATCGCCTGCCCGCAGAGCTTGGCGACCGGCAAACACGCGTTCATTTTCGCCGGTAATATGTAAGGCGCGCCGCTTAACCAGCGGATCCAAATCGCTAGCGAGCACCTGTGCAGTAGTGGCGTCTCGAAGAGCGGAAACCTTTAACCCGGCAGCCGCTGCCATGCATTGTTCTCGCCGTTCGTTGTACTCGCCACCGGTCAGCGCATGCGGTATCCCGGAATCAAGCAGCAGCAAAGAGACACCCATCGGCAGTTGGCAGGTTTCTGCGGTAATCGACCGGAAGTCCAAAAGGATCGCCTTGTTATCCTCACCAAATACAGATGACGCCTGGTCTAAAAGGCCGCATTTGACCCCAACAAAATCGTTCTCAGCCTTCTGACATAGCTGCGCAATCTTCATTGGCGCTAGTGACCAACTAGCTAGGTCGATAGCAGCATAGGCGGTAGCCACTTCGAGCGCCGCCGAACTCGAAAGTCCCGCGCCGACTGGTAAATCGCTGGCGATCTCAAGCCGCAAGCCGCTACTAGGCAGACCAGCTGCCACCAGCTCCCGGAGCACACCAAAACAATAGTTAGCCCAGGGTTCTTCAGCGGATGAAGAAATCTGGTCCAAGTCCGCAAACGCCTTTCTTTGATTGGTCTGCGAACTAACCTCGACTCGCCGGCCGGGCCGCCGATGAGCAGAGACGGTAACACCGCGATCGATAGCGGCCGACAACACCACCCCTTCGTTATAGTCAGTGTGATTTCCGAGTAATTCGACTCGGCCGGGGGCAAAGGCGACAACGCTGTTATGCATGGATATGTCTAGATAAGTAACCGTTCGGGGGTTCGCATACCTGGATAAGCGGACCGGGTCGATCAGCTATTTAGTGCATAGTTCTATAATAGGAAGGTAAGAATTGTCATACAATTACCCGAACTTTTCTTGCAAATAGAATAACGGAGCATAATTTCTGCTTGTGAAATTATCCTCCGCCACCTTAAGAAAAGCAGCCGAGATTCAAGAACGCATCGAACGTTTGCAATCAGAGCTCGACCAAGTACTCCAGGACCAGGAAGCACCGAAACCGACACCTCCTAGCTCCCCGACGGTGGTACCGAAACTAACCCGGAGAGGCCCGCGCGGACGAACGACTAGAGCCGCTGCCTTAAATGGACGTGGCCGCGGCCGCCGTTCAACTTCACCGAGCGGACCACTAGCGCCGGCCGTTGTGCGAGTGCTGAAGTCGCGCGGAGCGCCCATGGGTGTGTCCGATATCCTGGACGGTCTGATGGCCAGCGGTTACAAATTCAATTCTCCAGAGCCGAAGAAGAATCTTTTCGCCCGAATCTATCGCTTGAAAGGCGTCAGACAGGTCGGACCTGGTAGATTCGCTGCCGAATAGTAGAACCAACCGATTAATAATCGTTAATAATCCTCGATCGTCCTCGATCGACCTTTGTCGTCTTTTTAGCGCGCGGGTTACCAGGTTTGTAGCCCGTAACCGCCAAAAAAGCATTTAGCGTAGCGGCGGGCTTGTTGACTGAGCCTGGCCGCACGCTTGGCCGGCTCAAAAGGAAACCGGTCGGTCGCGCGACGGCCCTTTAGCGGGCAAAATTCACCGTTCACCCAACTTTCCCAAAAAATGGGGGAAGTCTCGAGGTTCGTTGTTTTCGAGCCGATGACGCTTCCCCTCCACCCCCAGGCGAACTGCTCGCTTCCAACTAAGCGTCAGGCAGACTCGCGATCCGGCGCGCACTCTTTACTGTGTCGATCTGGTGAGCGGATTTATCGCGCCGTATCGCTTTGATTCGGGGGAAACGAAGCGCTAATCCACTAGTGTGCCGGTCGCTTGGTTGGATAGAGTCGAACGCTACCTCTAGAACTATCTCCGGCACCACTTCATGCAGCCGGCCAATCTTGCGCGTAGTAGTACGCTGAAAGTGTTCGGTGAGTTCTTCAATTTCGGCGTCGGTTAAGCCCGAATAAGCCTTGCCAATCGTTTCCAGTCTGCCATTTTCGGAGTTTCTAACCGCGAAAGTGTAGTCACTGAGCACATGGCTTCGCTTGCCATGTCCTTGCTCCGCGCCGACTACGACGACGTCGAGTGTGGCCAGTTCTCGCTTCAGTTTGATCCAACTCCCACCTCTTCGACCTGGTTGGTATTGACTACCTGGGTCTTTGACCATCAGTCCTTCCGCGCCCCAGTCGCGGGCGGCGATAAACGCGGTTTCAATCTCTTCTGCCGTGTACACCAGGTTGTTAGGCAAGAGCTGAATGAGCTTCGGTAAAGCGAGCGACTCCAGCAGCGCTCTGCGCAGCTGGAGAGGCTCTCGTACTAGACTTCGCGTATCGACCAAGAGCAGATCAAAAGCCATGAAAACGACGGGCACATCGTCGGTATCGAATAGATCTCGCGTCCGCTTTCGCCCCAATCGACGCTGCAGATCAAAGAAAGTCAGCTTCTTATTTGCATCAAAAGCAACGATCTCACCATCAAGAATCAGATTGTGGGAAAAGGATAGGTTGGCCAGCTCCGGGAACTGTTGAGAGATGTTGTGAAGATCGCGGCTGTAAACTTCGACCCTACCTTTGGCGGCGTGTAACTGCGCGCGGATCCCATCAAACTTCTGCTCCGCGAAAGCCGGGGTAGCGGCAAAATCGTGTTTCAGCCGTTCTGCAGCCGCTTCGGCAGTCGGCTCCGGAATCGCCAGCATCGACATGACCGGTCGAAAAAGAGCTATCTTAGCCGTCGCCAGCAGGTCTCTTCTGGCCAGCACCGCCGTCTCACCGATATCGCCAGTGAGCATGTGAGCCTCGCGAACCTCTTCCGCGGACCGGCTAAAAGCGCGAGCCACGCTATCCTCGACCAAGCCCTCTTTCAGGCCGATGCGCAGATCGCCGGTAAGGATTCGAATGATATAACTTCCATTCAAAGCATTTGAATGGTGCAACCATTCCGCTAGCAGAGCGGTTTTCGCCATCGGTCCACGAGCACGCTCCAGCCGGTCAAACCAGTCCCCTGTCTCCGACAGCATACCAAGGTGAGGCTCCGTTCTGCCCAACAGAATTTCATAAGCGATTTTTCCGGCATCACCGTAAGCCGACGCGATCCGGCGAAACTCTGCTTCGGTTAGTTTAGCGGCCTGCAATAGCCCTTTTCGAATTACCGACCAACCCACTTGCAGGGTCCGCGAATCCGCGCGCGAGAACGCCCGACCGGTCAGGAAAGTACAGGCCAGGCGCAGTTCCGACTCCGGCAATGATGCTAGATAGTTCGCCAGCAACTCGGTCTTTTTTAATTTGCCGGCAGCACGACTAATTTCTTCGCAAAGCTGCGCGAAATCGCCAAAGGAGCCACCGGCTAGCGGCTCGAGCGTTGGCGCCGGCGTTTTCGTAACCAAATCGCTAGCCGGTACGTCTATGCCTAGTTCGAGTTGGTTACCTTCTCCCAGCGCCCAAGCTTCGTATCCACGACGGCGCAAATCTTCAGCAAACTCACTCGCGTAACCGTGTAGAGTCAGAACTCGCTTGGGTTGAACTAAGCTGACATAGCGGATGAGATCCGGGTAATCCGCGTGATCGGACAGCGGGAAAGCCGCATCGCATTGAAATCGGTGAACCGCGCCGGGATTTAGAGCCCATCCGGTCAGGATAGCCGTCCGCCGCGGCTTAATGCTTTGAAACAATCTGGTGCCATTAACATTGGGCGGGCAAAGCAGGACACTACCGGCTAGATCATCCTTCCGATACAATTTGAATGGAGGCAGATGGTAGAACTTGTCATGGTACGCCTTGGTCATTTGGTAGACGCTGGAATGCAGGCGAACGCTGAGCCCAGTACCATGCAACGCGGCCAGGATCTCTTGAGCTTTCCCGAGCGAGTACCCGAGTAGGATGGGAGTGGCTCCCTCTTCGATAGTCTCGCGGCAAAAACTGATTAGCTGGTCTATCACCTGCTCAGTTGGGGGAAAAACATACCAAGGCAGACCATAGGTAGTTTCCATGATCAAAGTTTCGGCTGGGCACCAGGCGATCGGTTCGGCAGCACGCCCAGGTCGAAGCTTGAAATCGCCGGTATACAACAAAGAACCCTCCTCGCTTTGGACGAAGAGTTGCGCTGACCCATGAATATGACCAGCCGGGAACAGCGTTAGTTCGGCGCCTCGAAATGGAAAAGGAACTTGGTAGGCCAACCGGTGTTCGCAGCGGTTTCCAGGAAGCCGCAGCCCCATGAGTTTAGCAGTGACCTCGGTTAAGATCACTTCGCCATGATTTCCGATATGGTCCCCGTGGGCGTGAGAAACGAACGCCGCCGGGCGTTCGTCCCACGGATCCAGCCATAGATCCAGCGATGGTAGATAGACGCCGCGTTCGTATCGGACCGTGATCATTTTCCCGAGAACCGGCCTGGAACGTTCACAAGTGATGAGGTGTTTTTAAGCGCTGCCGCCCCCCGTTCCTGGCCAACGGCAATCGTGACCCGCGAAAAACTGTCAATTGACATGCCGTGAAGAGCTCGGTTTGATGGTGCTGATGAAGAAGTCGCTCGGAGTGGCATTCTTTTTTCTAATATTAGCGAAAAATTTCGCTTGTGCCGAAAATCCCTTGCCTCTGCCGGAAGCGAATGTCCTGCCCCTCGCATTGAGCGATGACTTTCAGTTTCGCAAGTTCGATATTTTCATCAATGCCCAGCTCCGGCCCCGCTCGACGCCGATGACCACTCGAGAATTGATGATCTATATGGAACGCCATCGCAGGACTTGGGGCGATGTTGATAACACTGAGATCAGTGCGGATACCGGGGAATTCTTTACCTTTTTCTGGCGGACAAAACGTCAAACAGATCTGATCTTGCGTTTCGAGTATCGGCAGTCCAATCTAAAGAACTTAGTCCAAGCGAGAGAAATTAAATATCCGGCGGCACGCGGAAGTCATGAGTCTGAATTCGCCATCGTGGGAAGCGACTATACGGAAGATGGTCGAGTTACTTCGTGGCGGGCGCTATTGATCGAAAACAACAAAATCGTCGCGCTTTTACAGTCCCGAGCCTGGAGGTAGAAGGGGGCCTGGCGAGAATTTGACAGAAAAACAGCAAATTAGGTATATTCAAGGGTCTGTGAGTTTACCAGCTTCCATACTGGTAGGGGTGACCGGCAAAGCGGTTTACATCAAAGTGAGAGGGAAGGGATCCTTTCAAAATAGTCCGGCCCTAAAGGAATTCGCGCGCCAAATGCTTGAGCGCGGTCATCGCAATTTTGCCTTCGACCTGTGCGAATGCTCAGTGATGGACTCGACCTTCATGGGAACCCTCGCAGGTATGGCGCTCCGGCTACGTGAGTCAGGCGGCACTCTACTCGTGCGCAACGTGAACGAGCGCAATTTCGAGCTACTCCGTAACTTGGGGCTGAACAACCTGTTTGAAATCGAGCCAAGTGCCGAGCTTCTGCCCATGGCAACTGCGGATGGCGAATCGGCTCTGCAAACTGAAACCGAACTGAGCCGATCTGAACACGCGGCGTGTATGATCGAAGCTCATGAAGCTTTGGTAGACGCTGACCCAGAAAATCTGGCGCGCTTTAAGGATGTCCTGGAATATCTCAAACAAGACCTGCGCGCCGGGGCCGCCAAGTAGCGGTAACAGCAGCCCGGCGCGGTGAGTCACCGGATGTCGTCCATCCTCCTCATCGGGCTGGTCATCGCACTAGCTGTTGGTTGGGCTCTCTTTGTCAGAAAGCAACAACGCGTTATCGCCCAATTGAAGCATGCTCGGGAAGAGCTGCAGTTGGAGGAAAGCCGGGTCTTTGACTTCCTGCATGGATTAGGAGCAGCCTTCTCCGAAGATTTGCATCCCTCGGATCTGCATCGCCTGATTGTCGAGGGAGCAATGCGCATCGTTGATGCGCACGCGGGCGCTCTTTACCTCTCAGACCGGACTGGCAAGATCCTCTTGCCAACTTTTCTTTCTCCGGGTTGCCCCCCTTTAGTGGAGGTTCCCAAACCGATCTTGGTCCAGAGCGGCACTAATCCGTCGGCCATTGAAAGTTTTTTGCGCCTGCAACCCGTGAAGATCGGCGAAGGACTATTGGGCATGGTTTGGGAAAAGTGCGAACCCGTTTTTCTCTCCAGTAATGACGGTGACTCAAGTCTAGAGAGCCTGAAGAGCAGTACTCAACAGATCGATTCCGTCATGGTTGCTCCTCTTCTTTATGGGAACCAGAACCTAGGCGTCCTCGCGGTGGCCAACGGCCCGATGAGTACGCCGTTCACACCTGGGGATTTTATCGTTTTCCAGTCAATCGTGGAACAATCTGCGTTCGCCCTTTGCAATGCGATTGTTTACTCGGAGGCGGCAGAAAAACGGCGTATTGACCGCGATCTGGACACCGCCCGCGATATTCAACGTATCCTACTCCCGGCTGCTCCCCCCGATATCCCCGGATACGAAATCGCGGGAGTCAATATTCCGGCTAGCCAGGTGAGCGGCGACTACTACGACTACATTCCAATCGGCAATCAACGGTTCGGCATCGCCATCGCCGATGTTTGCGGTAAAGGAGTGCCGGCCTCACTGATTATGGCGATGTGTCGCAGCGTGTTGCGTTCAGTCGCTCCGTCTAGCGCCTCGGCGGCGCAGGTTCTCCATCAAGTGAATCGCCAGCTTTATCCTGATATCCGAGAGGACATGTTCATCAGCATGGCCTATATCATTGCGGAAGCGTGCAGCGAGAACCTGCTGCTCGCTCGTGCCGGCCATGATGCACCGCTCCTCTATCGAGCGGCCGATAAATCCGTCCAAAAAGTCAACCCTCCAGGCATGGCCCTCGGAATTGACAGCGGAAACGTTTTCGATAGGGTGACTGGCGATTTTACGGTCCACCTCGAACGTGGAGATTGTCTAATTCTCTACACGGATGGTGTGACCGAAGCGCTGGATATCAATGGCATAGAATTCGGGATTGCGAGATTGATCGAGGTGATCCAAGGGAGCGCCGACGAAAGTGTTCAAGCCGTCGTTGCTCAAGTAACCGAGAAAGTAAAGGCCTTTGTCGGTAGTCAACCTCAAACCGATGACATTACCTTGGTCGCCGTTCGGAAAGTATGAGTGATACGTCAAAAGAATTTGAAACCAGGGAAGACGTTGGGATCGGTGAAAACGCTGAAAAGCAAAACGAGAGATTCATGGTGAACGTGGAGAGCAGTGACCCAGAGGCGATGTCGCCCAGTCCTAAACCGGCCGGTGAGCCAACAACGGCGCCGGAAGCGCGATTGGCAGACATGCAAACCGAGCTGGACAAATACAAGGATGCAGCGCTTAGAGCTACCGCCGATCTGGATAATTACCGGAAAAGAGTCGCTCGCGAGCGCGAGGAGTCCATTAAGTATGCAAACACGGGCTTCCTGGAACGGCTGATTCCGATCCTCGACAATTTCGAGCTAGGTCTTCAGGCGGCCCGGACCGCATTTGAGGGATCTCCTATCCTCGACGGAATGACCATGGTGTACAAGCAGTTGCAAGATTTTCTGACAAACAGCGGCGTTGAAAACATCGATGCTTCCGGACAAACTTTCGATCCGAACGTGCACGAAGCGCTGGCCCAGGAAGAGAGCGCCGACGTTCCGGAGGGTAAAGTGATTCGCCAGGTACGGAAAGGTTATCGTCTGCGAGATCGGTTGCTTCGTCCGGCGAATGTCGTGGTCTCAAAAGGGGTATCGCATTCCGTTGTAGCCACGAAAGAAGGAGAGCGATGATGGCTACCAAACGGGATTATTATGAAGTCTTAGGGGTTGAGCGAAAGGCTTCGACTGAAGAGCTGAAAAAAGCGTACCGCAAGCTCGCGGTGAAATTTCACCCGGACAAAAACCCGGGTGACCCCACCGCGGAAGAGAAATTCAAAGAGATCGGTGAAGCTTACGAGGTTCTGATGGATGCCAATAAGCGCGCCGCCTACGACCAGTTTGGTCACGCTGCGTTCTCGCCGGGAGCAAGCGCAGGACGCGGAGGAGGTTTTGGCGGCGGCGGGTTTCACGATCCATTCGACATTTTCCGCGAGGTATTCGGCGGTATGGGCGGCGAAGGCGCCGGCACTATCTTCGACCAACTATTTGGAACCGCCACCAGCCAACGGGACCGCAGCGGCCGGCAACGGGGCTCCGATCTTCGCTATGATCTCCAGATAACCCTGGAGGAAGCTGCCTTTGGGACGGAACGCGAAATCGAGATCCTCAAACACGATACTTGCACCCGTTGCAATGCGACCGGCGCCGAGGCTGGCTCTAAGGCGACCACTTGCCCCACCTGCCACGGACGCGGTCAGGTTGTGACGTCGCGCGGATTTTTCCAGGTCTCACAAACCTGTCCTCGCTGCCGGGGGACCGGGCAAGTTATCGAGCGGCCGTGCCGAGAATGCAATGGCGAGGGACGCTTAGAGAAACGTTCCCGGATCAAACTTAAGATCCCAGCTGGGATCGATGACGGAGCGAAGCTCCGATCGATGCGAAACGGAGAAGCCGGCATTCGCGGCGGGCAATCCGGGGATTTGTATGTCGTGATCCATCTCAAGGAGCACGAGATTTTTGCGCGGGACGAGGATGATCTGTTTTGCGAAGTGCCAATTTCATACGCAGTCGCCGCGCTCGGCGGCGAGTTGAAGGTACCGACCTTGCAAGGGCAAGCGATGCTCAAGATTCCTGCGGGCACTCAAAGTGGCACTCAGTTCCGATTAAGAGGCTACGGGATCACCAACATCGATAGCAAAACCAAAGGCGATCTCCGGGTCCGGGTGCTGGTCGAAGTACCCACCCGATTGAACGGCGAACAGCGAAAGAAGTTGGAGGAATTCGCTGCTTCCTGCGGGGATGATAATACCCCGATTCACCGGACTTTCTTCGACAAGGCAAAGGACTTCTTCCGTTAAGTCGAGCCGGCCGAACGCTGAGATTCGATGCGGTCAGACCGGGACGGATCGCGTCCCGAATTGGCGGCGGAATCACCACGCCGCCCAATGGTTGACGCGCGGTCGGCATTGCCGGACGTGTAAGACTTTATCCGATGCAGACTCACCGATTTTTTATCCCACCGGAAACTTGGACGCCTGATCGGCTATGGCTTGATGCGGATGAAGCGCATCATTGCATCGATGTCGTCCGTGCTGCTGTCGGACAGCGGATCGTAGTGTTCAACGGGCGCGGTATCGAAGCGGTCACGGAGATCATCGGTATCGGGAAATCTCGCGTCGAACTTAAAACTCTACAGGTTTCTCATACCCCGCCGTTGCGTTGCGCGATCACGTTGGCACAAGCGATCCCAAAAGGGAAAAACATGGACCTGATTGTTCAGAAAGCGACCGAACTGGGCGTAGCCAAAATCATTCCGTTGCTTTCGGAGCGAACGGTCGTTCAACTCGCGCCGGACGAAGCCGATAAGAGGACCGAAAAGTGGCGCCAGATCATTATTGAAGCCGGCAAGCAATGCGGCCAAAGCTGGCTGCCGGAAATCCTTGCGCCGCTCACCCCAAAGCAATTCTTCGCTGATTTTGACCGCAATGACGCTGCGTTTATCGCTTCTTTGCAGGCGGATGCCAGGAGCTTTAAAAACGCCCTGTGCAATTTTAGAGAACAAAACGGCAAGCGCCCCGGCAACGTTATCGTTTTGATCGGACCCGAAGGAGATTTCACCCCGGCGGAAGCAGCGCTAGCGAAGAGCGCCGGGTGTTTGCCGGTCTCATTAGGTCCCATCGTTTTGCGAACCGAGACTGCTGCCATTTACTGTTTGAGCGTTCTCTCGTATGAGTTGCAAGGAGAAGAAACTTGAAGCTCAAACGGATCGGAGCACAACGAGGATTGATCTGCCTCCGCGAGGGCTAAGTAAATTGGTACGATAGAATTAGCTATGGCTGACAAGGTGCCAATGAACGCGACTAGAGGTACAAATTATTCGCGTCTATTCGCGTCTATTTGCGGTTCGGTTTTTAGTGTTTTGGGCTGCCGTCACCTCGCCATTTGGGTTATCGCCTTCGCTTTCGGTTTCGCCGCCAACCGGGTCATAGGGTTCGATTGGACGATCGTAAAAGAGAATGGGCGTGATTACATTCCTTTGACGGATGTCGCCCGTTTTTACGATTTCAATACGATCGAGTTCAGCAAAGGTGTCGCTACGCTGAACTGCCCAGCCGTACATTTCCAAGGCGCGTCCGGCTCACGAGATCTCTATCTGAATGGCCTGAAGTTTGTCCTTAACCTACCGATCCTCGATATCCAGGATCGGCTCTGCATTTCCCGATTGGATCTGGCCAAGTTGGTGGACCCTGTACTGCGCCCAACTAAGATTTCCGCGACCCCCGTGCGAACCGTGGTGATTGATCCCGGCCATGGAGGAACCGATTCCGGGGCTCGCGGCCCCATGGGAAACGAGAAAGATTTTACTCTCGATGTGGCACTGCGAGCGCGTGACCTTTTTATGAGAGCCGGATTTAACGTCCGGATGACCCGCTCCGCCGATGTTTATGTCCCGCTCGAGACCCGAGCCATGTTTGCCAGTTTCCAGCCGAACGCCGTCTTCATGAGCATTCATTTCAATTATGGGATGGGACCGGCAGCGGAAGGAGTTGAGACCTATTGCCTTGCTCCGAGAGGCGTTCCTTCCACCAACGATTCAGGGCTGACCTTTGCTGATTTTCAAGATTGTATGGGGAATGTGCGCGACCCCGAGAATATTGCACTCGCCACCGCGATTCACGCTTCGCTCATCACCCGGTTGGTCGTTCCAGACCGTGGTGTTAAACGTGCCCGGTTTGTAGTGCTCCGTAACAACGCTATTCCCGGAGTTTTGATCGAAGGAGGATTTCTCACCAACCCACGTGATGCGCTCCGGATTGCGTCGCCGGCGTATCGAGAATTGTTGGCAGATGCCATCGTGCGCGGTGTGATCGCCTACAATCGGGCGGTGGCCCGAGGCTCGCTTAGACCACCAGACTCTATTTCCGCAAAACCGCCGGCCATCGGCGGCTCCGAGACCTTCTCCGGAAGCCTAATCTGGGACCCACTCACTTCCAATGTCTACTCTCGAGAAGTCGAACCTTAACCGGCGAGATCAACCCATCGGTGTATTCGATTCCGGTATCGGCGGACTAACTGTCGTCCGAGCCATCAAGGACGTGCTGCCTAAAGAAGATATCTTTTACTTAGGAGATACGGCGCGTTTGCCCTACGGTAATAAGGACCGGACCACCATCGAGCGTTATAGCCTGGAGATCGCCGGGTTACTGACGGTTGAGGGCGCTAAGGTCATTGTGGTGGCGTGCAATACCGCCTCAGCTTTGGCGTTACCTAGACTCCAAGAAGTCTTTCGTATCCCGATCATTGGCGTCATCGAATCCGGCGCGCGTGCGGCTGTAACCTCCACTCGGGAGAAACGAGTCGGTGTCATCGGTACCCGGGCAACCGTCGCTAGCGCGGCCTACGAACGCGCGATCCGCGCTATCGACCCGGCCATTGTCGTTCTGAGCCAACCATGCCCGCTGCTCGTTCCTTTGATTGAAGAAGGAATGTTTGATCACCCGGTCACCATCGAGATGTTACATGACTATCTCGATCCGTTGATTGCCGAAGGAATCGACACTCTCGTGCTCGGTTGCACCCATTATCCTCTACTCAAGAAGGCGATCGTGGCGGTAGTCGGCGACGACATTGTTCTCGTTGATTCCGCTGAAAACTGCGCCGCGCATGTTCAACAGCTGCTTAGCGAATCGCAACTTGAGAATTCGGCCGAGCGTCCAGGGAATCTACAAGTCGCCCTGACGGATAGTTCCAACCCGTTCTTCAAAACCGCTGATCAAGCCTTAGAGTTGAATATCAATCGAGTGCAAACTCGGATTGTTCAGGGCGTGACCCTGGCGGCGCTGTGACCGGTTCTGCGAATGGGCGAGTGGGCGTGTGGCGACGCTGAAGCGATGGAATAACCCATCATGGTAGGGCGAAAAACTCGACGCGCCGACGAGCTGATTTAGCCGTGTCGCATACCCGCGTCGGTTTTGAGCCACTCCCAGCGCGTTCGCCCTTTCGCCCACTCGCCCTTTCGCTAAGCATCCAGGCGCTTACCGAACGAAATCACTTCGTCCTTTGCATAACCTAAACTCAAATAGAATTCGGCAGCCGCTTCGTTACCGAAGCGGACCTGCAAATTCACTTTCGGACATCCCACTGTCGCAAGCAGCTCCTCGGCGCGCTTCATCAGACTTCGACCAATGCCCTGGCGGCGGAGACTCGGATCGACCGCCAGATAGTTAACCCATCCGCGGTGCCCTTCATATCCAACCATGATAGTACCGGCGAGTTCCTGTTTGAGGATTGCGACGATGAACCATTCCGGATTGAACTGCTGTTTTCGCCAAATGTCTTTGACTGGATCGTTCCAAGGCCGCAACAGATTGCATCGATCCCAGAGATCGATCACGCTTTTCTCATCGCCCGCCGAGTATGGCCGCAGCGACAAAACGCCTGCCTCAAATCCGTCGCCACCGTTCATCTACCCTGCCAAATAAGGAATCGTCAGCGGACCCTGAGGTAGCACCGCAACTCGAGCGCTCTCGCCCGCGTGATTCAAACGTTCACGCACTGCCTGAGCGATATCCTGGCAAGGACTCAGTTTCGCCGCCAATATCTTTTCGTCAGGCAAACCGCTATAAACCAAAACCTGGGCACGCCGTTGGATCACCATCTGCACGATCACTTGCCATTGTTCCGGCTCTTCCCGAGCAGGATCGGTGATATAGCGGAATAACGCCTCAAAAGAATCGGAGTACTTCAGCAAACGTTCGTATGGACTACCATTGGGCATGCCATCCGAACATTCGCTGGCAATGATGATGGTGCCTCCCTTACGAACAATTCTGGCAGCAGCGCTCATCCCTTTCACTGCCTGGTAGAGATTCTGATCCAGCGGATAACCGCTGTTAGTCGTCACTACCACTTCATAGGGAGCCGTAACCTTCTGCATAGCGGTTTGCCGGACGAAATCGCAACCTTCTTTATGAGCCCGAATCAAATGACCGGAAAAGATGCCGGTGATGTCCCGGTGTTCATTCAGAGTCACGTTCACCAGAAAACTCTCGCCGGCCAGGAGCGCTAAATCCCGCATTTCTTCCCAGATTGGATTCCCGTCCAACACACCGAAAGCAGCTTGAGGATTACTCAGATTCACTCCGCTGTGATTTTGCAGAACAGTGCGCAGCCCGGCGACACCCGGCATAATGCCTTTCGGACCTCCACTGAATCCGGCAAAGAAATGCGGCTCGATGAAACCGGTAATGATCCTGACGTCAGCCTCGACCAGACGCCGATTGATTAACGCCGGGCCTCCCGCTCGAGTCTTTCCAACCTCAACCAGCTCGCTTTGATCGTCAGCCCGATGATTCAGAACGCGATACCGCTCGACTACGTCATCAGTCAGTAATCGTCGCAGCTCGGCATCGGTGTTTGGTCGATGCGTGCCGGTACCGTTGATGAGAGTGATATTGGCGGAAGGAACGCTCTCTCGGAGGTATTCAAGTAACCACGGAATAATGCGTTCGTTAGGGGTGGCCCGAGTGATATCGGTAAACACGATGCAGACCTGGGCATCCGGCCGAAGATATTCTCGAAGTGGTCGACTATCGATCGGGTGATCGAGGGACTGGAAAAAACTCCCCTGCTCATCTTTCAAACCAGCCACCGAAACCGGCTCAACGATGTCGGTTCTATCCCGGGGCAACTGGACTTCGAGAAAGCCGCGTCCATAGGCAAGTTGAGCCGAGATGGTTGAGTCCACCGCCTAGAATAACGCCAAACTCCAGGCGGACAAAGCAAGTAATCAGTAGGTCAACGGGAGGGGAGCCGCTTCGCGCCACTCACCATCACCAATTCACTTGCCACCCTCCCCGGCGCTCGCACTAGCACTAGGCGCCGGGCGCACAATATCGGCGTCCATCATCTTCGGGTATTCGATAGTGACACCGCCAATGGCACCTAGCTTGGTTGCGTCACTGAGATCCGCAAAACTGTAAATCGCGAGGCGTTGATCGCTAAGCCAACCGGCACGGATGCCAGCGTTCCCTTTGTACGACAAAACGTTCCCATTCCCATCGGCAGGACTCTCACCGGTTTTGAGGATGGATACGTTCGTGGTCATGCTTGATCCGACCCATTCCTGGCAGGACCGATGAAAAACCACGGCCATGAACTGTCCGTTCGGAGAAATCTCCTGTGAAGAAATCTGATTCGTACAAGGAACGGATGGCCTTGAGCAGCCCGAGGCCGTGGCAACCAGTCCGAAAGCCAGCCATCGAAGCAGCTCCCTGTAAGAAATCCAAGAGAAACGCATCGCGTAGAATCTCATTGGCACTGAGAAAGACAACCGAGCCAATTGGGAGGGGAGCCGCTTTGCAGCGTGGCAGCTCTGCAAGCTATTTAACAGGCGGCTCCCGGAAGCCGCCCAGCGAGTGGTGATAGACCCCAGATGATTTCGGTCCAGCCGCTTGCGGGCCCGCTACGAGATCGTCGACACAAGGATACTCTCTTTCCGGAATCTTGGACCAGAGCATCATCATCGACTGTTTCCGGGAGCCGCCTGCTAGATGCGGATAGATCTGCCACGCTATAAAGCGGCTCCCCTCCCGAATGGCGCCGCCGGACCCAGGATCTCCTGGCTCCTGACTCCTTGCGAAGCGAAGCTGAGCTACGATTCCTGCGCCCGTTTTCTCGCCCTAAAGACCGTACAGATCCCCTTCATCCGCGTGAGAACATAGTATACCGTATGGCTCCGTGCTCTAACCAGGTCTGCCCCGATGATTTTCGGGACGAAATCGCTGGCAAGATCGAGCACCTCTGTCAACGTTGCGCCTTCCAGCCCGCGGCAAAGAATTGACGTCATCGCTTTGGTCAACGTCTGCACCTGCGGACCAAGCGTGATACGAAAGCGTACTTTGTTATCATCCGTTATCCGCAAGAAAACTCCGACGGTGTCGGCGCACTCCTCGTCTTTGCGAACATCTTCCAAATCGAACGATTCGCCTTCGCGCGGCCGCCATTTGCCCGATTGCTCGGCGTAAGAAATTAAGGTCTCGCGCTTCTCTTCGTCCGGAAGGGATACGAATAGATCAATGATATTTTGTAACCCAGTCGGGTAGACAGATGTCGATTCCACAACCGGTACTGATCCCAACTGATCCAGTTCCCCGCAATTCATTTTATTTTATCGAGCACGAACTCCGAGCTGCCGGACCATCCATAGCAACAGGGAGGGATCGCAACCCCTCGATCCGTTGTGACCGAAGCGAGGTGCTCTTTCGACGCGGAAATAAGAAACGTCTCGCCGCGTTAGCAAACATCCAAAGGCGCACGGCGACCCGCGCGCCTCCCGAACCTGCAGCCCCAATGCCCATCGAGCTTACGGTTTCTGGATCGGAACCCGAACGCTATTCCCCCACTCTGTCCACGAGCCGTCGTAGTTCTTGACGTCCGCGAAACCGAGAAGCTTCGTCAGCACAAACCAAGTGTGGCTAGAGCGTTCACCAATTCGGCAGTACACAACGGTATGAGCCGAAGGAGAGAAGCCGAGGTTATCGATGTAAATCTTCTTTAATTCATCCGCCGATTTGAAGGTTCCATCGTCCTGCGCCGCCGTTTTCCAGGGTACGCTTTTTGCCGCCGGGATATGGCCTCCGCGTAACACCCCTTCTTGAGGATACTCCGGCATGTGGGTGATCTCTCCCTTGAACTCACCAGGTGATCGAACATCAATCAGAGGTTTACCAGCCTTGCTCTGCGCCAACGCGTCCTGTTGATAGGCGCGGATCGCGCTGTCCCGACGCTCGGATGGCACCGGATACTTTGTCTTAGGGTAGGAAGGTTTTTCCTTCGTTACCGGCCGACCTTCTGCGATCCATTTGTCGCGGCCGCCATTGAGAATGCGCACGTCTTTGTGGCTGAACAGCGAAAATACCCAAAGAGCGTAGCAAGACCACCAGTTGGACTTGTCACCGTAGAAGATCAGCGTCGTGTCCGGCGTAATGCCGATCGATTCAGCAAGCTTCGCGAACCCTTCGGTATCGAGGTAATCGCGGATAGTTTGATCGTTTAAGTCCTTGCGCCAATCGACGTGGACCGCACCAGGGATATGGCCGGTATCATAAAGCAGTACATCCTCGTTGCTTTCAATGATCCGTACATTGGGATCAGTCAGGTGTTCGGCCACCCAATCAGTGCTGACCAACGACTCGGGGTGAGCATATTGTAACGGGCTCATAAATAATCGACACTAGCGCGGATCAATAACAGGTCAACTAAAGTATACTTCTATCTAGGCTTTAGAGTTTTTATCACTACGAGATTCTGTTTTAGTTTAAAACGTTAATCAAAACCGTTGATTCCCTTTAATTATTTAGTTAAATAGCGCTCTAGGCTTAGCGTTATTAATTGCGCAGGCACAATGCTGTTTGACGCTTTGTCTGCAATTTTAGCGCTTTGTCTGTAACTACCACCCGCTTGTCATTTGGAATAAGCAGTTATGACTACCGCTACCGCATCCCGCGACGCTTCTTTCGACTGGCCTCTGGCCTACCAAGCTGAAAGTCTCGTCCGAGATTTTATCTCGGCTTTTCTCGCTAAAAACTCAGCGGCCCAGTCGCTGGCAAAGGATTTGTCCGAAAAGACTGGCACCGACTTTCTGGAATGGGTCGATCATTTCACGTTAACGCCTGATCATGAGCTGGAGTTGCGGGATGCCGGCTTCGTCAACGAACCGGTGCAGACTCCGATCGGCCATAAGGTGTTCTTTCATCCGCGAGCGATGCTGCCGCGAATCGTGTTGCGACCGGGAGGCAGCGAGGGCTCGGAACCATCAAAGCTAGCGATCCGGCCGGAATCAGTGGTCGATTTCGTGGCCCGCCACCAATTATCCGGAAAGATTCAGGGGGTGTTTGGGAACCGCCTACGAGAGACCACTATCAGCGTTGAAAATGGATGCACCTTCAGCGCGATCGAACGGCTGGCTTGCCGCGACTTCGTCGAACCTGCGACTGCCCCTGGTTTCGCTGCTGCGGTCATTGCAGTACGCGAACTTTGGAGAAGCCGAAAACGGGATTTCCCGAACGACGCAGATGGGGTTCGGCATGCCTTTGGGTTACAGCAGGAAGCGATTGATCAGGTCGGAGCGGACGTCGCCTGCGATCTTTTCTTTGCCGAGGAACGCGCTTATTGGGAGCTACGGAATCAGGCCGGCCGTATTCAAAAACGGAGGCAGGATCTTTTTGGTCTGGGTTGGGGCAATCATGACCACCACACTTTTCGCTCATCTCGCCGGTTCTTTGCCGATCTGGTGACTTTCCTGGAGAATTTCGGCTTCACGAAACGCGAACGGTACTACGCCGGAGCCGAAGCTGGCTGGGGCGCTCAGATCTTGGAACACGCGGTTACCGGCATAACTGTCTTTGCTGATGTCGACCTGATGCCAGAAGACACGGAGATCGATTTCTCCCGCCAACGATTAGCGGAAGCGCCCGTACTGAGGACGGTGGGGCTTTGGTGCGCGCTACACGGCGACAGCTTCCTGCAAGCGGGCATGCATCATCTCGAAGCTCGGTTCGAATTCGAGAACCTGCGGGCTCAGTTGGCAGACGAAGGCGTCACCACGATGAATCCGTTTTCAAATTTTGATTTCCTGAAGCAAGCCTTTACCCAGGGCGAAACGTGGCCGGTAAACCCGCTAAGAGTAGAGCGGTTGCTGCAACGCGGCCTGATCACCAAGGAGCAAGCGACCAAGTTTCTGGAGGAAGGCGCCGTGGGCAGCCATTTGGAAAATCTACAACGCCGGGGAGGCTTCAAAGGATTCAATCAGAAGTCGGTGAGCGTCATTATTGAAGCGACCGATCCGAGGGCGGTTCATGCGGCCAGTCACTAACCAACGGTCAAGCTGAGCAAAAGGGATCTCGGAAATGCGAATTGGAATCATCGGGGCGGGTAAAATTGGAGGGTCGATCGCAGCGCTCTTGGAAACGTGTGGCTTCTGCCACGAAGTTCGGCTGGCAGACAATCGACCCTTGGATGGGTTACAGACTCTGCCCAAGTCTTCGAGTCACTCCTTGGATGTAACCTCGCGAGCGGGGCTGCAGAAGTTTGTGGAATCGTGCGACGCCATCGTGAGCGCAGCCCCTTTTTATCTGAACAAAACGATCGCCGCGGCTTGCGCGGACCTTGATCGCTCTTATTTCGATCTGACGGAGGATGTCGAGACCACGAACTTTGTGCGTGAGTTAAGCAAAGGCCGGCAGGGCACTTTCATGCCCCAGTGCGGATTGGCGCCCGGAGCGATCAATATCATCGCCAGCGGCCTGGCCAACTCATTCAAACAAACTCGCAGCGTCGAAATGCGAGTCGGCGCGTTGCCGCTCTCTGCCAGTAACCAGATGAAGTACTACTTAAGCTGGAGCACAGCCGGCTTGATTAACGAGTACTGTCAATTTGGAGAGGCCTTGATCCAGGGCCGCCGCCTGCTGACCAACCCTCTGGATGGAGTGGAACGTTTAACCATTGACGGGGTGGAATATGAAGCGTTCAACACTTCGGGCGGTGTAGCCACCATGTGCGAATCCTTTGAAGGCAAGGTCAACGAGCTCAGCTACAAGACCCTGCGTTATCCCGGGCATCGCGATCTGATGAAGTTTCTGCTTTTTGATCTGAACCTGAGTCAGAAACAGGAGGTCTTAACTCAGATCTTCGATCAAGAGATTCCTCTGACCTTCAATGATGTAGTAATTGTCTACGTTAATTCCGTCGGGTCCGATGGCGGAGCGTTACTTCAACGGAGCTTTGTAAAGAAGATCTACGCGGGTCAGGTCAGCGGGCGACCTTTGTCAGCGATTCAGCTTTCAACCGCCGCCGGTTTGGTCGGTGTGCTAGAACTATTTGCCGCCAAACAATTGCCCAGCGGCTTTGTGCGACAGGAATCAATCAGTCTAACCCAATTTTTTGAGACCCAATGGGGCGGCCGCGTCTATGGCGAAGCCGAGACCATCGCCCCGAGATTCAGCGTACAGACCTGATTGCTCAGTAATCAGTCATCAGTATGTCAGTAATCAGTGCAAGGAGTTCAGGAGGCATCCCTGCGACGTGGACAAGGCTCCCATCTTCCAGCTCAACCGGGACACTACCAAGTTGAATTTCTTGCTTGAACTCTAGCTAGCTAAGCACTCCGAGCGCCCACCAATCACCAATCACCAATCACCAATCACCAATCACCAATCACCAATCACCTTTCACCAATCACCTTTCACCAATCACCGCCACCGCCTCCCATGACCGAAACTACCTTCGATGTTACTGCCGTCCGGGACGAGGTTTTCGCCAGTCTCCGGTTGAGCCAAAGCGAAAAGGGAACCTTTTCCGGGACCTGGTCAGGACAAGGACAAGTATTAGAGAAACGCTCGCCCATCGACGGGACATTGCTGGGCGCTGTACACCAGCCTTCGGAAGCCGACTATCACGCTGCGGTGCAAGCCGCTTCTCGGGCGTTCGAAGCCTGGAGACTGTTGCCGGCCCCGAAGCGGGGAGACCTTGTTCGCCGTATCGGCGACCGGCTTCGCGCCGCCAAAACCAGTCTCGGCAAATTAGTAACCCTGGAAGCGGGCAAGATCGTGGCAGAAGGCGAAGGCGAGGTCCAAGAGATGATCGACATCTGCGACTTCGCCAACGGTCTGTCTCGCCAACTCTATGGTCTGACCATCGCCTCTGAACGCCCTCAGCATCGCATGTTCGAGCAATGGCATCCGCTCGGAGTCATCGGCGTGATCAGCGCCTTCAATTTCCCGGTCGCAGTCTGGTCATGGAACGCCATGCTGGCTGCCGTAACCGGCAATACCGTCCTTTGGAAGCCTTCCGAGAAAACCCCTTTCACCGCGATTGCGTGCACCAAGCTCGCAGCAGAAGTGTGCGAGCAAGCCGGCGTCGATCCGGCCATTTTTAGTTTGGTTTGCGGTGACCGGAATATCGGGGAATGGCTGGCCTCGGATCGGCGCATTCCGCTCGTTTCCGCCACCGGGTCGACCCGGATGGGACGACAGGTCGCCCAAGCTGTGGCGGCGCGTCTGGGCAAGAGCTTACTTGAACTCGGCGGAAACAACGCCATCATCGTGACTCCCAGCGCTGATCTTCGCTTGGTGCAACGAGCGGTCCTCTTTGGCGCCGTGGGTACAGCCGGTCAACGGTGCACCACGACCCGCCGATTGATTGTACATCGGTCGATTCTCGATCAAGTGATCCAGACCTTGAGCGCCGCTTATCGGCAGGTCAAGATCGGTAACCCGCTTGACCCAGCTACCCTTATGGGCCCTTTGATCGATCAAGGGGCGGTCGAAGCCATGGAGGCGACCGTCCAGCGAGCCAAGAGCGCTGGAGGCGTCCTCGTGACTGGCGGTGGCCGGCTTCCCGCCACTGACTATCCTGGCGCCCTTTATGTCGAGCCTACGATCATGAAAGCGGAGCCGGGGTGGGAAGTCGTTCACCAAGAGACTTTCGCACCGATTCTCTACGTATTGGCCTACGAGAGCCTGGACGAAGCTGTTGCCATCCAAAACTCCGTCCCTCAAGGTCTTGCCTCTGCCATCTTCTCAAATGACATCCGCGAAACCGAAGCTTTCCTTTCCTGCGTGGGCAGCGATTGCGGGATCGCTAACGTTAATATCGGGACCAGCGGGGCCGAGATCGGCGGGGCTTTCGGAGGCGAGAAAGACACCGGCGGCGGCCGCGAAAGCGGCAGCGACGCATGGAAAGCGTATATGCGACGTCAGACCGTGACGATCAATTACTCGCCTGACCTGCCCTTGGCGCAAGGGATTCGGTTCGAGTAAGAACAACGGAGCGGATTTCACCACAGAGACACAGAGTCCACCAAGGCTAGCAGTCTAGGTCTTAAGCAATCGGTCTCTGGGTTCTCTTTACTATATCAGCTAGAAATCCTCCTAGGCCGCGAGGATCCCGGTTGACTTCGCCAGCAAAGCGCGCTCCACACTCGACCAATCACCAATCACCAATCACCAATCACCAATCACCAATCACCAATCACCAATCACCAATCACCAATCACCAATCACCAATCACCAATCACCAATCACCAATCACCAATCACCAATCACCGGGCTCTGGTGACCAGAATCCTCTGGTCTATCCAGTTTAGGTAATCGTCCAAGACTCGCGCTCTCTCTTTCTCGTTGTGGAGCTCATGCAGGAAGCCCGGATAAAGCAGCAGCTCTTTACCGGGAGCCTTGAGGCGACCGAAAAAAGCTAACGAGGCTTCCGTCGACGTCACCGGATCAGGTTGCCCCTGAGCAAGCAAAACGGGAGCATTCACGTGCGGGTTGGCGAGAAGCCGATGCCCTTCCTCACTGATTTCGAAAAAGGCGCGCACGGTGATGAATGAATGATTCAGTTCTAAGTCGGCGAGAGAATCGAGATGAACTTCATCGCTCGAATTTTGTCTTCGTTCGATCCGGGTCGGGAACCGGATTTTCGGGTAGAGAACATTCAAAAAAGAAGCAACCCCGGTTAGCCAGGCAGCCGGCGGCGAGGTCAGCGCCAGCCACGGAGCGCTCGCCACATAAGCAACAACATTCGGCTCTTCTCTGGCGGCCAGGGCCAATGCCAATTGCCCGCCAAAACTGTGACCGAACACGACCAGCGGATGAATTTTGACCAAGCCTATGGCGGTTCTCACGTCGTCCAAAAACTTGTCGTAACCCTCGGCGTAGACCGGTGATCCTCCGCTTCGTCCATGGCCACGGACATCGATCGCTAGTACATTGAACCCGGCCTGTTGAAAGAAATCGCCAACATGCAAATAACGACCGGATTGTTCGCCCAGCCCCGGAATCACGAGAATCGTGCCTTTCGCCGGAGCAAACGACTCCCATTCCCGGCAGAAGAGCTCGGTGCCGTCACGGCTCCTTAGATTCCGCCAACGCGAATGATCGGTTAATTTAAATGATTCCATCGACTTTCTGTAACTGTCGGCCAACCATCATTTCAGATAACCATGCGTCTTAATAGTCTCTTTGACCTATTACCCGCCGGCGGCACCCTAGCCGATTCTAAAGATCGCCTCATTAGCGCCCGGATAAAGCAGGAACTGAGCATTCAGTTGGCGCGATACGGCGAAGTCGGGGATGTGAAGCTGAACACCCGCGCACAGAGCCTGGAACTTTCTCTCAACCTGAAAGGCGAGACCAATCCAATCTCAGTTCACATCGGCAAATACTCGCTGACCAGAGAGGATGAGGAGCTTTGGTTGACCATCGATAGCCAAAGCATTCAAGCGTCGAGAGAATGGATGACTTTGTTGCTACAAGATCAAGCTGCTCGTCATCGCCTCCCGATACCAAAAAAATTCGCGTGGCTGGTTGAGTTCTTGGCGTGAAGAACCCGTGGGCGCAGGGACCTTATTTCCGCCGTGAACGGAAGGTTAGTTCGGAGATACCGGACTTATCGATTTCGCCGAGACCGAGCTCAACCATTCGGTCGTACTGATGTTTAGAAGCTTCGAGTAGCGGCAGGTCCAGGCCTTGTTCTTTCGCCAGACTGAGCGCGATACCGCTATCTTTGGCGGCATGCGCTGCCGAAAAGAAGGTGCTGTGCTCTCGATCCAGCATATCTGGTCCATCGGTTTCGAGAACCCGAGAATTTGCCCCGGTCTGAGAAAAGACTTCGGTAACAACTTTAAGATCCAGACCTAAAGCGTCAGCCAGGCCGAGTCCTTCAGCCAAGCCGGCCGTGTTGATGTTCATCACCATATTGACCAGCGCTTTGAGTTCTGACGCTTTGCCAGCACCGCCGATATATTGCATTTTCACGCTCAAGTCTTTCAGGAGAGGCTCGGCTTTGTCGCAGAGCGCGCGGTCGCCGGCGAGCATCAAGAAGAGTTTGCCTTCACGAGCATGTGTCACGCTCGACGCCATCGGCGCTTCGATGACCGATGCACCGGCCTCAGCGCCTTTCTCGGCAACCTCGACGTGAACAGCCGGGCTAATAGTCGCGCAATTAATAAAGAGCCGGCCAGCTGCATTCGCCAAAAGATTGTCAGGACCGAAATAAATCTGTCGCATGGCCGCATCATCGGTAACCACCGTAAATATGGCGTCCGCTAACTCGCTGACTCGGGAGACTTGGTTGGGAGCTTCGCAGCCAAGCTCCTTGGCCAGTTCAGCGGCAATTTCTCGATGCGCATCAAACACCGCCACCACCGGATAGCCCACATCTTTCAAGCGTCGGGCCATGTTTGCTCCCATGCGGCCGACGCCGACAAACCCGATCTTTGTGGATTTCATAGGTTAGAATAGTCTCTAAAAGCAGATTTTCGCCAGGATTCTGGTCGTCCGACGTAGCCATCCGGCCAATGACAGAAATTCCTGCAGACGCAGCGAAGTCGGAGTCACTGCGGCGATGGAGTCGCAGAAGCCGCGGGGCTGGCGGTAGGACTGGCCTCCGGCGTCGTAGCCGCCGCCGGGTTGTTCTCAACGCCAATCCCATGTTGAAAGACCAGATGCCCGCCAAGCTGCGCGGCGCGCACGACAAAGAAACAGGCAACGCAGCCCGCCAGAGTCGTTAGCGCCGCTAGCAGGCGACGGCTATTGCCGAAACGATGTAATCCGAGGGCAATCAAGGAAAGGACCGCCGCCACAATCAAAGCGGTCCGACCGTTTTCGCCCCAATTAGAATGTTCTTCCACTAACTGCTGCTGTTCCGCGCTAAGCTTGGAAATCATCGGGTCTTGGCTGTCACCGGTAACCACCGCGAACTGGGCTCCGGCGGCAGCAAGCACTAGAATCACGGCGACATAGAGAGGTAGCCACAGCCGGCGCGTGATGATCGATAATAATGCAAACAGGGTTCCTAAGAATGTCAGAACGATCGGCAAATGAACAATCGCAGGATGAAGCGGACTTGGGAGTTCAAACATGATGGCGTCTCCTTTTCCCCTCTTCGTCTAGCAGCTTCACGGCGATGGGCAAAACAAGTTTTGCAGGGTTCCCTTGAAGCCAGGCGATTAAGTTTCCCGAAAAGCGCTTTTCTTCGCACATAAGCAAGAAGCGGAATATGGAGCCTAGGGGATTCGAACCCCTGACCTCCTCAATGCCATTGAGGCGCTCTACCAACTGAGCTAAGACCCCGCTACTTAGAGGACGAAAAGACTAGCGCACTTTTTGAAGAAAAAAAGTCGATTTCTTTCTCCTGTTGGTAGGCGCATCGACTTAGTTCCTATCTAGCCGAAGGACAGACGCCCCCGAGACTTTTTGATTCCCAGAAACCTCAATTCCAGGCATTTTTGGGGCGATTGAGCACGCCTCCGCCGCTACCTAACCAGCGCAAGCCTGGCGCCGGACGAGCAACTTGTCTCGGTTGCGCCGTGGCTTTCGGCATCGCCGTGATCGTTGTCGCAGTACTTCTAGTGGTCGGATTTCTGCATTTTTCCAACGCGATCCATACCGATGAAAGCCAGAACCCGGTGGTCGGTTCAGCTTACGTCGGAGATTGGCAAGACGTAACCAATCCCTCGAGCATTATCCAGATTCAGCCGAATGGTTCAGCCAGTTGTCAGATCGTTCATGGGTCTTCTCATTATTCCATCAACGGAGGCAGGGCTACTTTCGACAAGAAAACGAACCGTCTATCCATCAAGCTGTTCTTCTTCGGTCCCAGCTGGCACGTTGATGAAACGCCCCACGAGACCGCCGCCGGTTTCGTAATGAAGCTGGACGGCACAACGTTCCTGAAGTCGCGAGGCTATCCTTCCCCGTCGGGCGCCCGGGTTCCGGGGTTTCGATTTAAGAGGGAATAGCCGCAAAGGATCGCAAAGAACGCAAAAAAAACTAACCGCGAATGGACACGAATAGTTCCGCCAGTCGGTCTACATCTGTGTAGATCTGCGTCCATCTGCGGTTAGAATCTGTCTTTCTTCAGCCGTGATCAACGCCCAACGCCGGCGAGTGCTAATTGGCCGGCAACGCCGTACAAACTAAATTCGTGTAAATTCGCGTCCATTCGCGGTTAGGTTTTTTTGCGTTCTTTGCGCTCTTTTGCGGCTATTCCTTTCTTCGGCTTTCCCTTTTTCGCGGCTATTGCCTTTGCGTGCGAACCAGACTCGTTACAATGACCAACTGTGCCCGAACGTTCAGGTATTCTCGCTGCCGGCAATTGGATTGTTGATCACGTTAAGGTTATCGATCTTTGGCCGAGCCAAGACGCACTTGCTATCATTCAGAGCCAAACCGACGGCAACGGTGGCTCCCCCTTTAACGTTCTGATCGATTTATCCCGACTAGGCGCTGCCTTTCCTTTGCAGGGAGCCGGCATGATCGGAACAGATGCTGCCGGCGATTGGATTCTAGATGTCTGCCGTCGATACCAGATCGACGTCTCTTCGCTGCATCGCACCGGCACGGCGCCCACTTCCTATACCGACGTCATGTCGGTGGCTTCAACCGGGCGCCGGACTTTTTTCCATCAGCGTGGCGCCAACGCTTTGTTCAGCGGCCGTGAAGTCCAACTCGAATCTTCGTCCGCAAAACTGTTTCACCTCGGCTACCTCTTGTTGCTCGACAGCTTGGATCTGGTCTGCCCGACCTTCGGAACCAAATCGGCAGAACTGTTCCATCGCGCATCGGAACTCGGCTTTCTCACCTCAGCCGATGTGGTTAGCGAGGAGAGTGATCGGTATCGGCAGTTTGTGCTACCGCCTCTGCGTCACCTCGATCTGCTGTTTATGAACGAGTTCGAAGCCGCTCATGTTTTCGATTCCAAAATCCGGCTCGATCACGGCATCGATCGAGACGAGCTATTGTCCACGGCCGACGCATTACTGCGGGCCGGTGTTCGCCAATGGGTCATTATTCATTTCCCGGAAGGCATTCTAGCTGCCTGCTCCGACGGCAGGAAAATCTTTCAACCGAGCCTCAATCTGCCGAAGGATCGAATCAAAGGCGCGACCGGGGCCGGCGATGCGGTCACTGCCGGCGTCTTATTTGGCTACCACGAAGGCCTCCCCATGGAAACCTGTCTGAAGTACGGTATCTGCGCAGCCGCAGCTTGTATGTTCCATCCCAGCTCTTCTGAAGGATTACGCCTCCTCCCGGAGTGTTTGGAGTTAGCAAGGGAACTTGCCTTTCGACCCAATCTTCTCGAATAGCCGCAAAAGGTCGCAAAGAAATGCAGAAAAAATCTAACCGCGAATGGACGCGAATGAACACGAATAGTTCCGCCGGTCGGCCTACATCTGTGTAGATCTGTGTCCATCTGCGGTTAGAGTCCGTCTTCTGCAGCGCGTGATCAACGCCCAATGCGGCCGAGTGATGAATTGGCCAGCAACGCCGGACAAACTAAATTCGTGTCCATTCGTGTCCATTCGCGGTTAAATTTGTTTTTGCGTCCTAGCGTTGGCCTTCTTCCTGCGCGCGCTTTGTCGTCAGCCCTACCCCAGGAGTTTGCGCGCCGTTTTCGCCAAGCCGGATGGACTGATCCCGTAATATTGGAAGATCTCGGTTTGACTGCCGGTCACGGTGTACTCATCCGGGATTCCAACACATTTGAATTTTGGCGCTAGGCCATGCTCCAACAAAAGAGCGGCACAAGCTTCCCCCAAACCACCATGGACGCTGTGTTCCTCAACCGTGATCATCGCACGAACTGAACCGGCCACGTCTAGAATGGTCTGAGTATCAAATGGTTTGATGGTGTGAACGCTCAACACTCCAGCCGAGAAATTATCCTGAGCCAATAGCTCGGCCGCTTGAAACGCCTCCACCACCGTTTCCCCACAGGCAACAAATACCAAATCGGTTCCCTGCCGGATCCAACGAGCTTTACCGAGCTCGAAATCAGCCGGATTGCCCGGCAGATGCGGCATCGCCTTTTTTCCGAACCGCAAGTAAACCGGGCTTCGCAGTTTGGCTGCGGCTAAGACAGCTTGGGTCGCCTCCAGATTGTCAGCCGGCGCTACTACCGTTATGTTGTTGATCGCCCGGAGAACCGCATAGTCGTGCAGCGAATGATGGGTGGATCCCAGCGCGCCGTAGCTAACCCCGGCACTGATCCCGACCACTTTCACCGGATTGTCCGAGTAACAGACATCGTTCTTTATTTGTTCGAGCGCCCGCGCTGTAAGGAAGCAAGCCGGTGATACCGCAAAAACCGTTTTGCCGGTTGACGCCAAGCCAGCCGCCACTCCGACTAGATTCTGTTCGGCAATTCCCACCTCGATGATTTGTTTTGGGAACTCTTTTCCAAACGGGGAAAGCTTCCCCGATCCCCGCGAATCGCTGGTGACGACCAACACGGACGGGTCTTGCCGAGCAAGCTCTCTGACTGCGTTCGCAAATGCTTCCAGGTTCGGTTTTCCTAGGTCCACAATGGTATGCCCTACAGAGCAGCGGCGACCGCATTCAACTCGTCCATCGCTCGATCAAACTCTTCTTTATTGGGTACGCGGTGATGCCAGTTGACGCTGTTCTCCATAAAACTGATCCCTTTCCCTTTCTTCGTGTTTGCCAGCAGCAAGCTGGGACGTTCGGCCTCGAAGGGCACTTGCTCGAGCAGCTCTACCAGCTCAGGCACGCTGTTACCGTCACATTCGCGAACCGCAAAACCGAAGGCTCGAAATTTATTATCCAACGGTTCCAGTTGATTGACATCCTCGGTCGATCCGGTGATCTGCAAGCGGTTGCGATCAATGATCGCAATCAGGTTATCCAACTGATAATGACCCGCGGTCATCGCCGCCTCCCAGTTGGAGCCTTCGGCCAGCTCACCATCGCCGAGCAAGGTAAAAACCCGATAGTCGCGGCCGTCGATCTTCCCGGCAATCGCCGTTCCGACACTCAATGACAAGCCGTGACCCAGCGCCCCAGTGTTTTGTTCGATACCGTTGACCTTCCGCGTCGGATGACCAATCAAATGCGAACCGAACCGATTTAATGTGCTGAGCTCGCTGACCGGAAAAAAGCCACAATCAGCAAGCACCACATAGAGGGCTTCCACCGAGTGTCCTTTACTTTGGATATACCGATCGCGATTAGGATTATGAAACGTTTCCGGCGAGAGCCGCAAAATCCGGTTGTAAAGGACGTTCAGGATATCGACACACGATAAGCTGCCTCCGGTGTGTCCGGCTCGGCTAGCTTTGATGATGGAAAGGATTTGGCGTCGATATTCGACAGATTTAAGAAGGAGCTGGCGATCTGAAAACATCCGAAAGGATTGGGTCCTGCAATTTTATTCAGGGTCAACTAATTATTGATTCATACCATTCTCCCCTCGGATCTGTCAAGCTTCTGGCTCCCTCCCTTCTAGCGATTCGCTCGATTCGGACCGTTTGGAGACAGCGGGGAGCGGGATAGAGGTGGCACGGTTGGGACTTATAGGACCGATGTGACTTATAGGTCATATAAGTCGTATAGGTCCTATTCGCTGCTGATCCCTCGGATAAGTGTGCTGCTTGGCGTGCATACGCCAAAGCGACAGGCTCGATGGTTGAGAACCCGACAGATGAGCAGCTATTGAACAGAGCCTAAGCTACCCTTTAGGCGGCTTCGCCTTAGTCCCGATGACCGAAGAACGTCTGAAAAAAGGATTGGCGCTGAGTACCGGTACCCGTGCTGGCCAACCGGCTCACGGCGTTTCGCGCGTAGAACGGTTTGGCGGGTATACCGGCGAAAGTCGGCATGGTGTAGGTGTTCAGATCGACCACCGTCTTTTCCCGTGCTGTTCTCAGGACCCGATGCTGCATCACGAAGGTCGTTGGGTCTTCGTAATTAGCCATACTTCTGGTTGAGGCCATATGAACGACCCCGATGCCTAAATTGCGATGAACTTCAAAGTGCAGATGAGGATGGTAGAGACCGTGAGCGTTCCCGACCAAGCCGATCTCTTGACCGCGGCTTACCGGTTGGCCTTCGGCCACGAAGATCTTATCCAGATGAGCGTACAACGAATCCGCGTAAGTAAGGCGGCCGCCTTCGTAGTAGGCGTGGCGAATTACAATAACGTTTCCCCACGAACGCTTGAAATCTCTAGCTAGAGCGACGACGCCGTTGCCAATGGCTGTAACTGGCGCCCGGTAGATTGCTCCCGGCCCGGCAGCGCTGACCCAATCTTCACCCAGATGCCCGCGAATGTTAAATCCACGCGACTTCTGATAGCCATCCGCATTCGGAGCGCCGACTGGAAAATCGAATCGATCCGCAATGGTAGTAGAAACCATCGTAGGATCGCCAGCGGCGAACGTTGCGTAGGTTAGTAGGGAGGAAACAAGTCCAACAACAAGCACTAGCCGGGACATGCGGCTTGGTTTTAGACGCAAATTAACCTGTCCGCAAGCCAAAAATGCAAATTTTGGACAGAATGTTCCCGAATAAGTCCTAGGGCTACGCCCTAGGCTATCTTGAGCCGCGGCTTCGCCGCTTCCTAAACTGATTACTTTGCCGCCACGTCTGACATCTCGCCACTCTGCTCTACGCGTAGGAGCTTGTACCGCTGATACCCAAGGCCACACGGCGTTCTCGCCGTTCTTTGGCGGCCATGGCGGCGTAGCCGCTTTCTCTGAAGGCTCTCAATGGATCCGGCGCCAGAGCACGTGCTTTTCTCCATTCAGCGAGCGCGGGCCGAACATCGGTGAAGAAAGCTTCGCGCAGACACTCCTCTGCATCGATCTCGGAATTCCTTTCCTGAAACTTGGCCAGTTCGACCTGAGAGACCAGAGCGGCTTTAGCATAGAGTTCTTGCGCGGTGCAAACCGTCTGAATGGTCGCTTCGATCTTATGCTTGTCGTTATGCGACTGATCGATCATGTAGGCGATCTCCGGTACGCGCCCGGTTTCCCAGCGGTAGAGCAAGATCTCGTTGAAGATACGAAAGATTTGATAAGGATCGATTGAACCCAAGGTTAGATCGTCATCCGCGTAACGACGATCATTGAAATGGAACCCTCCGAGCATGTCTTCGTCTAACAACCATGCCACGATCTGCTCGATATTCTGCCCTTGGTAATGGTGGCCGGTATCGACTAACACTTTGGCCTTTGGACCTACGGCTTTCGAGACCACATAGGCCATTCCCCAGTCCGCCAAGTCGGTGTGATAGAACGTCGGTTCGAATGGCTTGTACTCCACCAACATGATTTGGTCTGAGTCCATTTCGGCGGCCACCTCTTGTAAGGATTCGGTGATCGCGCGTTTTCGCCATCTGATATTAGCCTGGCCCGGATAGTTCGAGCCATCAGCAAACCAGAGCGATAGGTAACGGCTGGAGATCTGTTTCGCGATTTTAGCGCTGTCGACAATATGCTCCTTGGCCGCCTGTCGCGAGGCGCTGTCCCGGTTACAGAGGGAACCGTATTTGTAGATCTGATCTTGAAAGATATTTGGGTTAACCGCCCCGAGCTTTAGTCCCAATTTCTCGGCAGCTCGCTTAACGCTTAGCGGGTCTTCGGAGTCCTTAAAATCCCACAGCACATGCACCGCCATACTGGGGCAACAGCCGGTTAAATGCTGTACCTGCGCTGCATCTGCCAGTTTATCGTGAATGTCGATAGCAGCACCGTCTTGCAGGAACTTGCCGAAACGTGTGCCGGTATCGGCAAATCCCCAACTGGGCGTTTCAATCTGAAACTCGTTTAGAGCAGAAAAGATCTTTTCGGTTTGTTCGTTATTCATTTGGGTTGCGGATATACCGGTTCAGCTCACAGCTGTTTGTCCTACCATAATTACGCTCAATTTCCGGGGTCCATGTGCTCCTAGCACCAGGATGCGTTCGATATCTCCCGTCCTGCTTGGCCCGGTGATGAATGTCATGAAGCTAGGAAAATTGGGCCCGTATTTCCGGTGCAACAGTTCGAAGGCTGCCGGTAAATCCGGCACCAACTGGGAAGCGGACGCGATGACCACGTGATGCGGCGGCAATACGGACAGCGCCCGCCCACCGCCGCTAGCCGCGGTCAGTAGCACACTCCCCGTCTGGGCGACTAAAGCATCACAGCCGGTAATTCCGGCCGACGTCTTCCCAAGGTCAGTCATCGCAGTCGACCGGCTGACTTCCAGCTTCGGAATAGTAAGTGCCGTTAAGAGATTCTGCATTTCACTATTGGCCGGGCAAGCCACCGACTCCCATTGTTCGCGGGCGGCGAGAACTTGTAGTTGGGCGCTGGCCGCGGCTTCGTCCGCGCAGGGCAAGAACTCCGTTTTCAGGTTCGCGCTCAATTCCGCGAACAGAGCGAGTTGACCGGGAAAATCATCCGGCACCTTTGGTAAGAAACGCCGGATTCCAACCGAGCCAGCACCCAGTTCGGCGCCGCTTTCGGCCGCATGGCCCACCGAACCGGCCCGCAGAGCTTCCCGAATTCGACCCAGGATGGAATCACGCGTGTTCACGGCGTTCGTTGTTTCCAAAGTTCCCGGAACGACTTTCGGGCGAACGCGGGCAATTCCCGGCTTTTCGTCCATGGCCAGACCGGGTCAGCCGGGGTCGCGTTAAGCAAATGCTGGAGGGGCATGAAACATTTCATGGCCCTCACCCCCATGGCAAACCAGCGCGGCCGATTAACCACGAAGGCGAACGCTTTAAAGCCAAGCTTCTGGAGGATAGATCCTTTTTCTGTGACCGCATTCCGCCGGTTCTGTAACAGGTGATGATGCAGATCGATCTTCACCGGACACGTTTCCGTGCAGGCGCCGCAAAGAGAGGATGCCTGCGAAAGATGCTGCCAGGATTGCAGGCTGCGCAAATGAGGGGTTATCACCGATCCGATTGGTCCCTGGTAAGTTGTCCCGTACGTGTGTCCACCGACGTTACGGAAAATCGGACAAACGTTCAGGCAAGCTCCGCAACGGATGCAACGCAGTGCGTCCCGCTGCTCGGCATCAGCAAGCAAGCGCGTCCGGCTATTATCTAACAGCACAACATGCATCTCTTCCGGACCGTCCACCTCTTCAGCACTGCGAGGACCGCCGATCAGTGAGTTATAGCAAGTGATTTGCTGCCCGGTTCCTGCCGTCGCCAGCATTGGCAAAAGCAGCGCCAGATCTGCCAGTCGTGGGACAACTTTCTCGATCCCTAGCAGTACGACATGAGTCTTAGGCAGCGCACTGGTTAACCGCGCGTTCCCTTCATTTTCCGTGATCGAAATCATCCCGGTCTCGGCTACGGCAAAGTTCGCGCCAGTGATCCCAATGTCGGCCACAAGATATTCTTGGCGAAGCGTCCTCCGCGCAGTCATGGTGAGCTCTTCCGGATCGGAAGTCGGCTCTGAACCGAGTTTTTGATGAAACAAGTCACTGATCTGACCGCGAGTCAGATGCATAGCGGGAAAGACGATGTGATAGGGAGGCTCCTTTCTCAGCTGCACGATAAATTCACCGAGATCGGATTCCACCACTTGGAATCCGGCCTTCTCTAGCGCCGGGTTTAAGTGGATCTCTTCTGATACCATCGTCTTTGATTTCACGATGGTTTTGGCTTGCTTAGCCCGCGCTAAATCCAGGATGTAGCCTCTGGCCTCAGCGGCATCATTCGCCCAAAAAACCTTAGCCCCCCGAGCAATCAGCTTCTGTTCAAATTGCTCCAGATACCGATCCAAATTACGGATCGCCTCGTCTTTGATGGCGGCGGCGCGGGTTCGAGCTGATTCCCAGTCTTGAAAACGGCCGGCATTGGTACTGCGCGTCTTTTGATATCCGGTGAGCGACTGCTGCATCATTTGGCGGTGCTCAGCATCTGCCACCATCCGGGTCGCATCAGTATTAAATTTGGAAGCGGCAGACGGCATAGGGGGAGGCGTGATTGGTGACTAGTGATTAGCCATTAGTACAGGTTAGCGGAAGTTGGCTAGTACTTCCGCCAGATGCAGCGCCTTCATCTTTGAACCGGAGCGCTTCAGCAACCCTTCCAGATGCATTAGGCAACTGGAGTCATTCGAGATCAGATAGTCGGCGCCAGTCTTGGTTGCCAGCCCACATTTCGTTTCTCCCATGGCGGTGGAAATCATCGGAAATTTGACGGCAAAGAGGCCGCCGAAGCCGCAGCAAGTCGTGTTGTCTTCCATCTCGATCAGAGTTAGATCCTTAACTTGGCGTAACAGAGCCCGGGGCTGAGTCCGGACACCGAGTTCACGAAAACCATGACAACCGTCATGAAAAGTGGCGGACCCCTGAAACCGGCTGCCCAGATCCGTGACTCCTAGTTTGTCGACTAGAAATTCAGAGAATTCGAACGTGCGCAACGCCAACTGGTTAACGGCTTCTTCTTCTGGGGCGCCAGCGAACAACTCGCGATAGAAAACTTTAATCATGGTTGCGCATGAGCCGGAAGGGACCACCACTACGTCCGTCGCGGACAACTGCCGGACGACCTTGGCGGCCACCTGTCTCGCCTCTGGCCAGAACCCGGCGTTAAAGGCGGGTTGGCCGCAGCAAACCAGCGTCTCATCAAACTGAACTTCGTGACCCAACCGTTCGAATACCCGAACTACACTAAGCCCGACCTGCGGGTAGAACTGATCGACGTAACAAGGTATGAATAGCGAAATTCTCACCGAAGGAACGCTTCCGGCAGCCCTCCATCAACCGCGATAATCTGTCCCGTAGTTTTCGCCAGTCTGCCCGACAACAAAAGGAAATAGGCCTCAGCCTGGTCCTTGGGCAGGATCGGCTCCTTTAACAGGCTGCGCTCGGCATAAAATCGGGAAAGCTTGTCTACCAACGAATCGGTTGGCTCATCTTCCGTAAATGGCACCTGATACTTTGAAAGCGAAGAGACAACTCGATCTCGCGGGAACATGGTACTCCCTTGCACAACCGTTGCGGGCGCGACTGCGTTTACCCTACCCAAGGGCGCCAATTCAATTGCCAGCTCTCTCACCAGATGATTTAAGGCTGACTTGCTCACATCATAGGCAAAGCTCGCCTTTTTAGCGACTACCGCATTCGCACTCGAAGTCAATACCACTGACCCGGGCAGTTTCTGTTCCCGTAAGACTTTACCAAATTCGTCTGCCACGATGTAGGAACCCGTGACATTAACATCGAGGGTAAATCGGAATTTTTCGTCCGGAATACGACCGCCGCTGTCCGGCGGCACAAAGACTCCGGCGGTCACCACCAAATCGTCAACGCCGCCATAAGCGAGCACCGATTGCTTAAAAAGGTTTTTCGCCTTTTCCCGATTGGTTATGTCTCCGGTTAATCCCACCGCCGGCCCGCAACGCGAGATGCCGGACCCGGCGACACCGATCCCTTCTCCCAGCTTTTTGGTTATTTCGTTTGCCGTCCCAACTGCAGCTTCTGCTGAAAGATCTGCCGACACCACTTGAGCACCTTCACCCGCAACTCGATGAGCCAGTTCTTTCCCGATCCCGCTCCCGGCCCCTACCACTACGATTATGCGGCGTGCTAATTCCTTTTCTGCCGGCATCCGGCGCAACTTCGCTTCTTCCAGTTGCCAGTACTCGATATCGAAAGCTTCCTGGACCGGTAAAGCGATGTACGAACTGATGGTTTCCGCGCCGCGCATCACTTCGATAGCGCAGTTGTAGAATTCCGCCGTAACCCGAGACTCACTCTTATCTTTGCCCCACGCGATCATCCCGAGCCCAGGGATCAATACCACGGTTGGATTCGGGTCGCGGATTGGTGGAGAATCGGCGCGCCGGCAATCCTGATAATATTTCTGATAGTGGACGCGATAGGCTTCCAAGCCCTTTTCCAGCGAGGATCTAAGCGCTTCGATATCCTTGGATACCGGGTCCCATTCGACGTATAACGGCTGAATTTTCGTTCGCAGAAAATGATCGGGACAGGATGTACCCAAAGCCGCTAGTCGCGCCGCTTCATGGCTATTGACGAATCGCAGAACGTTTTCGTCGTATTGCAGCGTCGCTATCAATCGCTTGGTTTGGCTGATTTGGCCGCGCAACCAAGGAAGCAGCGCAAAAAGGATATCTTCCCGATCAGCATCGGAAATCGTGGAAAATTTTTGACCACCAAAGGTTTTCTCACCTTGATCCTTGGACGCAATGTATTGGGCAGCTCGCTCGATCAGGCTTAAGGAAAGCTCGTAGCACTCTTTGTCGTCATTCGACCAATTGATTAAACCATGTTGCCCGAGAATCGCGCCCTTCGCTTTCGGGTACTGCCCGCACATCGCCTGCAACTTCAAACCGAGATCGAATCCCGGCCGTTGCCACGGCAGCCAAAACACCGCTTCCCCATAAATTTTCTGAGTCAGTTTTTCGCCGTCGCGCGCCGCAGCTACCGAGATCACCGCATTGGGATGGGTATGATCGACGTGCAAAAAGGGGACGAACCCATGCAATGGCGTATCGATGGAGGCCGCTCGTGGATTTAAGTTATAAGTACAGTGCGGATAGGCGGCGACCATCGAGTCTTCCACTTCCGTCTTCAGGCCCTTGTTAGGGGAAGCTTCGTAAAGCGAACGCAGCCGGTCCAGGCCACGCATATACAGACTGGAGAAGTTTTCTTTCTTTGAAGTCCGGAGATCTCCGCCGGACCCTTTCACCCACAGCACTTCTACTTTCTCGCCACTCAACGGATCGGTCTGCTGCAACTTGGACGAGGTATTGCCGCCGCCGGTATTGGTGATTCGTTGATCCGAGCCCAGCAGATTGGAGCGGTAAATCAGCCGTTCGACCGGATCCAGAGCATTGGCTTTGGAGTCATCCCAAAAGTAATCAACAAACTGTGTCTTCATTTGGTTAAGTTTTCGTAGCGTTGCAGAGCTTCAGCCCAAGAAGCCGAAGCCTCGGGCTCGAACTCTTCGATCACATAAGAGTTGCGAATCACCTCCCGTAGATCTCCCAAAGATCCAAGTTCACCGGAGGCAATCGCCTGGATCAAAATGTTGCCTAGAGCCGTCGCTTCCACCGGGCCGGCCGTAACCAGCATACCAGCGGCGTTAGCCGTAAAGCGATTAAGGAGCCGGTTTTGACTGCCACCGCCAACCACGTGCAACACTTTGATTTGCGTGCCCAACATTTCCTGGAGCTGCCCGAGCTGAAAAGCGTAGCTCAACGCCAAACTCTCCAGGATACAACGAGCCAGGGCCCCCGGCGTCTCCGGAATCACCTGACCCGTCCGCCGGCAGAAATCTTGGACCTTCTCAATCATGTTCCCGGGTTTCAGGAATTCCGGTTCATTCGGGTGGATGATGGACACCAGGGCAGGTGCGCTCTCGGCCTCGCGCACTAGCGCCGGATAATCAATGTCCGCACCTTTTTGGACCATCTCCCGGCGCGTTTCCTGCAAGATCCAAAGGCCCAGAATATTCCTGAGAAACCGGACGGTTCTGCCGAAACCGAGCTCGTTCGTGTAGTTGTTGGAAAGACACGCTTCACCCAGAAATGGCTTTTTGAGCTCGACACCCAGCAAAGACCAGGTGCCGGAGCTAAGGTAAGCCCAGTTGTCTCCCTTTGCCGGAACCGCCGCCACGGCAGCGCCGGTATCATGCGAGCAGGTGGCAAAGATCGGGAACGATTTGAGGTTCAGCCGTCCCGCTAATCCGGCATTCAGCGTTCCGATTCGAGTTCCAGAATCAACTACCGGCGCGAAAACCCGTTCCGGTAAGCCCAAGAGGTCGATAAGGCGTCCGGACCAGCGGTCTTCCATCGGACTGAAAACCTGAGTGGTGCTGGCATAGCTTCTTTCGACGCACGGTTCTTGGCACAACAAAAAGTGAACGTAATCGGCGATACCAAGGAAATGTTTGGCGATTTCAACCAGCGGAAGCCGGTTAATCGCGTCGTCATAGAGTTGGTACAGCGTATTGATCTGCATGAACTGGACACCCGTCTCGTTGAAGACCAGTTCTTTGCCGGCAAGCTTGACGAAGTTTGGGAACGTCGTGTCGGTCCGCGCATCGCGGTAATGAAACGGCAGCCCGAGCAGCGGCTCTTTCTCCGAAAAATAGGCGTAATCGACGCCCCAGGCATCAACACTCAACCCGGCTATTTCCTGGGCCTTCTTCCCGACCAGACTCAAACCGTTTTGAATTTCGTCGTAAAACTTCAACAAATCCCACCGCAGGGAACCACTTACGAACGTCGGTCCGGTAGGGAAGCGATGGCATTCTTCCAGACGAATTTTCCCATCTGCCAAAGAGCCAAGTACGACTCTGCCGCTCTCTGCGCCGAGATCACAGGCGACGAAATTTTTGGCGCTACTCATTCGAGGATCGCTTTAGAAGTTTCATTGCAAAGGGGGGATCGCTACATCTGCGCCCATACATTCATCTGCTGGAGCGGCCTTGCTTGCAAGGCCGTCGATAGGTTCAGTTCACCAGTAGGACGTAGGCCCAAATCGTGCCGAGGCTAGCTCAGACGCCCGCGATACGAAATAGCCGAAATGATCAAATTCATATAGGAAATGACAAGGGTAACTGATCAACATGATGTCCGCGTTCCGCATTCATGACATCAAATCTCATCGCCTTTGAAGAGACGGCTCCCAAACCGTGAGATCCTAATTGACCCACATCGGAGGGGCGTCGCATTCGGCGTTGCCAGCCCGGGCGGTTGTCGACGTCTTGATATGCGGCAACATAGGCGCCTGGATAGATGCGACGCCCCTCCGAATTCCCCACTCAGAACCCGAACGCGGCTAAAGCAAAGACAAAGACCGCGAAGGCGATGCAGTAAACCCCGAAGAATCGCCAACGACCGGTCTCGAGCCAACGCGACAATAACCGCAGGGCGAGGAGCCCGGCCACAAAGCTGGCGACCATACCGATGATTCCCGGCAAAGCCATCGGTACCAGACTTGAAATCTTGGTCGCTTCAGGGTGGGTTTTGATCAGACGCCAGAGCTCTCGTGCGATCGCGGGAGGCGTTATAATAACCGCCAAAGCAAAACTGAATTCTTCCATCCGTAATTTACCGACACCGGCAAGTAAACCGGTCGAAATCGTCGCTCCGGAACGAGAAAGTCCGCGAAACGGGATACAGACTCCCTGGACCGCCCCTACCAGACAGGCTGAGGAGTTCGATATGTTATTCCCTTCCCACCGTCCCGGTTCACGCAAACCGGACACAATAATCAAAACGCCGGTAACCAGCAGAGCGACACCCAGCAAAGGCAACTGAGAGAACAGGGTCTCCATATCGCCTCCCTTCAAGAAAATCTTTTCGATCACCAGCTCCAACGCCAGTCCAACAATAGCCGTACAAATTGTTGCCAGGACTACTTGCCTCAAGATTGTGACGAAAGCGGCGGTACTGGAAAAATAGCTGCGGCGCCACGCATTCCAGAAGTAAACAATCACAGCGAACATCGTCCCGGTATGCAGCATCACCAGCAGAAAGGTCCATTCAGGGCTGGATGGATCCAAGCCCAATAGCTTTTCTACGACGATGACGTGAGCGGAACTGGAAACTGGGAGCAATTCGGCGGCTCCTTGAACCAGTCCTAGTAGCAAGATCTGCAACAAATGTTCCATGGATTTTCCTCAAGACCGCACGCTCATTCGGTGCTCTAGCTGGGAGTTGCAACCGGTTTTTTCCCAAATGCTGCCGGAAAATCGACCGTCTCCACACGCCTATCTTCCTCGCTCCGGCGTAGCACCGAAACCACGATTACCTCTCGCCTTTTGCGAGCGAGCAAATGCGACAACGTCGCATTTCGCGAAGCGAGCCTTGTCTAGCAGTCATACGGGCGGTTAGCGCTTATCTTTTTTCTTCGGGTTTCCCGGAGGTTTTATCGAAGCTTTTCCCTGGAACATTACCTTTTGGTAAACAATTAACCACTTTTCCAGACTTTGTTGTCAACCGATGGCCTGGTTCCTGCAAGGCACCGCGGCTCACTATGATGAACCTAGGAGCTGGAAGCGGTCTTTGCTGGGCGTTGGCAAAGACAAGGGTAAAAAATCCCGAAGACCGGAGATCGAAGACCGGGATCGGGTTGAGGTATTTCGGACTCGTCACGGTTTTGCTGTGCTCACAGACGCTCCTTCAGGCGGGAGACGGAACCGCTAGCCCAAGCCCCGCCACTTATGAACCACTGATACCGGGTTTGATCGATGCCTTTGGCCAAGCGTTAACGTCGCCAGCGTACACTGCGCCTCAACCCGGATCCACGCCGACCCCGCGCCACGGTCTACCGGCCCCGTTCGATTCTCCCCCTTTCTTTACTTCTGATTATCAGATTGGCGGCACCCAGATCGTTGGCGACCCGGGCGAAGCCACGGTATGGCCGGTAATGAAGGCGGTCTACGGGTCAGGACCCTTTGGACAATGGCTGAAGGATAACCGGATAAATTTCTACGGCTGGGTCGACGGTGGTTACAATGCCAGTAGCTCGAGCCACAATAACAATCCGATGGCCTACGACGTACGACCCGACCAACCGGAGCTAGACCAAGTGGTCGTTTACCTTGAACGCCTAGCTGACGAATACCAGACCGATCACATCGATTGGGGTTTTAGAATTTCAGCTCTCTACGGTCTTGACTATCGATACACGATTTCCAGGGGGCTCTTCAGTTCGCAGTTACTAAAATATAATGAATACTACGGATACGACATGCCGATGGTCTACCTCGACCTGTACATCCCGTGGGTATTCCAAGGCATGGACATCCGCATCGGACGGTATATTTCGCTTCCTGATATCGAAGCGCAGTTAGCGCCCAATAACCCGATGTATACCCATTCGCTTCTCTACACCTTCGACCCGTACACCCAGGAAGGAATAATGACCACGGTGAAGCTTAACAAGAACTGGACGATTCAACTGGGTATTTCCGCGGGCAACGATCAAGCCATTTGGGATTCGTCTGCGCGACTAACCGGTACAGCGATGATTCAATGGGTATCATCGGACAATATGGACTCAGTGTATTTTGGGATTAACTCAATCAACGACGGCGAATATTCTTATAACAACGTCCAGGATTACGTGGCTACCTGGACGCACAAGTTCAACGATGTGGTCAATACTCAGACCGAAGGATGGTTCATGTATGAAAAAGGCGTACCCAATATCGGCTGGGCCCCCGAATGGGCGGTTGTGAACTACACTTTCTTTCGGTTATCGAAAAACACCTACCTTAATATTCGAAACGAGTACTTTGACGATGCTTCCGGGCAGCGAACCGGAGTCAAAGACGTCTATTCAGAGCACGCTATCGGTCTCGCCTGGTGGCCTAACAGCATCACAGAGTTGCGTCCGGAGGTTCGGTTTGATCGGGCCTATCAACGAGAATCCTATGATAACCGCACCCGAAAGAATCAGGTGAGCTTTGACTGCGACATGATTGTGCATTTCTAACTTTCGCAACCGCTTCTTCGCGGTCAGGGGCGCTTACGCGCCCCCGCCGCGATGAGCTCTTCCCGCGAACTAGAATTCTAGGATTACATCCAGACCAAGAGTCCATTGATCATGACTAGTCTGTTGATCAAACGGACCGCTATTATCGGCCAAGCCCCGATGAGACAATGCCTTATCGTAGCGAACCTCCGGCCGGATCAACAGACCGGCGAGCGGCTTTGGTACCGGAGGTTTAATGGTGATGCCACCGGTCACTTCGAGATAGGTCGTGTCTCCTCCACCGAAAGTACTTGGATCAGGTGCGGTTGGATCGCCACGCTCGAGGTGAATGAAATCGTTGTTCGCCCGGAACTGGCCCACAAAAAATCCTTTCTCGTCTCGCCAAATTTCACCTCTGACGCCGAGAATTAACCAATCATTGACTGAATAGGTTAGATATTGCGCGACGCCGCCAGCCCATCCATTGACGGATGCCTCGTAGTCGAAGTTAATATCAGTGATCCAGGTCAAAGCTTTCGTGACCTTCCAGGTTGTCGTGATGTCGTTCAAATAACGATAGTCATGATTGTTCCCTGGATCCTCAGGACCGATGTGCGTCAGGGCTACCGTAGCCAAATTCCCATCCAAGAAGTTCAGTCCGAAACCACCCTCGAATGCCACCGAACTGTTGTTATCTTTGAAAGTGGCATTCTCGCCTCGATTAATGCCGCCATACAGATCGATGTACTTGTTTACGTGAAAGACCGCCAAGGCCCCGGTGTCGTTGGTCGGCACGCCGAAATTGAAGATATAGCTATGCGAATAGAAGACGTTATTGCGGGGGTCGATCGTCTCAGCCGACATCGGGTCGGCATACTTACCGAGCTTGATATCGATACCTCCGGTAGAACCGAGTGGGACATGTGCGCTGACATATACCTCTGGGAAGTCGGGCTGTATCCGGTAGTTTGTCGCAAGGTCTAAAAAACCCATCGACTTCGTGTAGCGAGAGTCGCTCCCCTCCATAAACCAAGCTTTGAAGCCCCAATCGAACCCGGTAGCGTTTGGATCCAGAGCCCGTTCTGCGACAATCGACACCTGATTCAGGAGGGGCTCGTTGGCGCGATCAGTATACAGGTGCCCAAAGTTGTGGTTATCGATAGGCGAATCAGGATTCCCCGTGATGCCGCCTTCGATCCAGCCGTAGAGTTTGAAGCGCGGTTCTGGTGGCTTCGGCGTTTCGACTGCCTTCTTTCCATCCTTTACTGCCTTCCCATCTGGCGCCGGCGAGGGTGAACTGGCAACGGTCTGGCCAAAGGCGGCCGGACAAAAACTTAAAACGCACAGCAACCCGAAGGCAGCTAATGCAGCACGTCGTAGTGCGACTCTCATGAAGTGATTTCTTTCCAAGAATTTATGATCGGCTGAGCTAGGAAGCTCACTCCGATGTTGGTTAAGGTAATTGCGGATAAATGCGAGTGCGCACTAACGGTGTGTCACCCCCGCAAACCAGCTGGCGCTCTCAACACTTGCCAGCCGGTATGAAACCCTGATTAAGACGTAAGTGGGTGAAGAAAAGCAACCGGCTCCCAACCCGTGGTAGACGCCTTTAGGCACTTGCCGAGCTCGACTTTCTACGAGACCCACTTTTCCCTCCGCTAGCCAGCCCGCGGGCCGAGCCCTTTTGGTTAGAGCTCGGCATTGGCGGGCCAGCGCGTTATGCGTTGGACGGCACCAAGACAGGTTTTGCCTTCTTCTTACTCGCGCCCACGAAGTAGAACGCGCCGTAGAGACCCCAAACCGCAGCAATTGCTAGCGCGAGATACGGTTCCTTGAAACTCATACCCGCAACCGAGAACGGTCCGATCAGGTAGAACAGCATGCAAAGCAAGTTGGCGATCAGACCGAACACAGGCACCACGACATGCTTAAACCCGTGGAAACTGTGATGCTCCCTAAAAGCCACGATCGCCAGGATACAGGTCATCATGTAGAGCAAGAACGTGCCGAAGTTGCTCGTCAGCGTGATGATGAGCAAGCTCTGCGGCATGTTCACCGCCATATCATGCGGCCACACACCGAACGCATACCAAATATTTTTCGGAAGAGCGGCAATGGCGTCCGACGTTTGGGCAGCGCCGCCGCAGAAGTAGAAGATTACACCGAAGATACCGATGATGATTGAGATGATCGATAGCGTCCAAATCGACCGATACGGCGTAAGGTTCTTGCCGTGCAGGACCCCAAGGTTGCCGGCAAGTTCATCATCCCGGCCCATAGCATAGGTTACACGCGCTCCGGTATTGATACACGCCAGGGTTGTGCCAATCAGCGCAAGAAAAACCGTGATTGCTTGGATGAACATGAACCACCATCCGGCTTGCGCGCTACCAAAAACCCAGGTACCAACGATTTGCATCATATCCCCGATCGGCGCCGGCGAAGCACTGGCAGTCGCGGCGGTGTAACCGCTGTTCAGGAAAAAATTCGCTCCAAAATATTCGAACAGGTAACAGAATGCTCCTTGAATCGCTAGCGATAGGAGCACGGCGCGAGGTATATCCCGTTTGGCGTTCTTCGCTTCCTCACCCATCGACGTAACCGATTCGAATCCGACTAGAATGAGAATAGCGATACACGCCTGCACGAAAACGAAACTGAATCCGTGAGGAGCGATCACTGAACCGGCGTCCTGATGAAACTCGAACGTGTCGGCCGGGTTCTTCGGGTCACTCCCTTTATCAGTGGCGTGATCCGCCGCATAGGTCAGCGTGTAATCTTTGTCGGTGCCGTCAGCGTTCTTTTCGAAGACAAAATTACCGTCTTTGTCTTTGACCGGAGCGGTGGTTTCGACCCCTTTGTCATCCTTAGTAGTTGCCTGAGCAATTACCTTCGAGACCGGTGTGCCGTTCGGATCCAGGGTAATCCCTTTCGATCCCTCCCCGTGATTCACACGATAGGCGATGGCAATGACCGTGAAAACGATCAGCGCCGAGATCTGGATGACGTTGATGGCAAGATTCACTGCGGTTGATGCGTTCACCCCGGAGTAAGCGATCCAGCCCACAAAAAGCGGGAAGACGACACAGAACAGGATCATGAGAACCGGGCTCGGTGTCGCCGCACTGAAGACGCTTGGGAACAACTGGCCGGCAAGATACCCGACCAGCAGGGCGGTCACGGTCACCATCACACCGGGGTATACCCAGTAATAGAGGTGACTGGCCCAGCCCACGGTGAACTTCGCAATTCGTGCGAACCTAAAGGCTTTCGATTTTGATAAGAAAGCCTGTTCGGCGAAGAAGTACGACGATCCCGCGCCGGGATAGAGTTTCGAAAGCTCGGCATAGGAGATGGCCGTTGCGAAACAAAGCAACAGCGCAAGAAGAATGCCGAACCACATCCCAATTGCGGCCATAGGTTGGCCGTAGAGACATTGTTGAGCAAAGGTCAACCAGAGAAACGCTCCAGGCGCGATCAGCGCCATGGCATTCACGGTAAGACCAGTTAAGCCGAGTGTCGGCTTAGTTTGAGGTGCAGGGGTTTCTGACATACCGCGGGGTGGGTCAAGCACTAGCCGTGCCAAATGCCTGACCCGTCAGCGTCCCTCCTAGAAACAGCTTTCTACCTCAAATCATCTCTTCTCTAGGGAAATTTAATGATTTCAATTGATAAAAAAAAGACATCCCTGACCACAATTGTGCACCGACGGTACACCAATCATCTCTATCCTTCTGCGGGTGACGATCTTTCTCAGTTTCGCCCCGGGTCAGAATGCGTCTAGACTGCCGGTCACCAGTGCATTAAAAAGCAGTCTCTTTCCGGCTGGACCCATTCTCCGCGCCTACAATCAATTGCCCTGACCGCTATGATAAAATCCTTTCATGACCTGTCCGATAAAGAAATCCTCGCGCTGGCTATCTCGCTCGAAGAGGAGGACGGAAGAATCTATGCGGAGTTTGCCGATCGATTGAAACCCAACTTCCCGTCCACCGCTGCCGCGCTGGAGGCAATGCTTCAGGAAGAATCGAGCCATCGGCGCCAACTGATCGAGCTTTTCCAGCAGCGATTTGGCGAGAACATTCCGCTGATTCGTCGCCACGATGTGAAGGGATTTGTTCATCGTCCGCCGATCTGGTTAAACCCCACCATCTCGCCGCAAAGGGTTCGCAATCAAGTCCAGACCATGGAGTCGGAAACGAGACGATTTTATCAAAGGGCGATGGAAAAAACTACGGACGCCGAAACGCGCAAACTTCTGGGCGACCTGGTCGAAACAGAACGCCAACACGAACATTTTGCCGATGATGAAATGAAACGGAGCGACTCAGCCAGCGAAGATGAGTCAGCCCGCAAGCTATTTGTCCTTCAGGTGGTGCAACCGGGACTCGCCGGGCTGATGGATGGGTCGGTATCGACTCTGGCGCCGGTCTTCGCTGCAGCTTTCGCCACCCGAAACAGTTGGGATGCTTTTTTGGTTGGACTCGCTGCCTCGGTCGGTGCCGGCATCAGCATGGGGTTTGCCGAGGCCTTGTCAGATGACGGAGCGCTCAGTGGGCGAGGGCAGCCCTTAGTAAGAGGAACGGTCTGCGGCCTGATGACCACGCTCGGGGGCATCGGTCACACCTTACCCTTTTTGATCTCGAATTTCTTTTTGGCGCTGACCATCGCCGTTGTGGTGGTTGCCGTCGAACTCGGTGTCATCGCTTGGATTCGGAATCACTATATGGATACCCCATTGTTGTCGGCCATCTTTCAGGTGGTCCTCGGCGGTGTCCTGGTCTTTATCGCCGGTATCTTGATCGGTTCCATGTGATGCGGGCGCGGCGCAGCCCTCGAAATCGTCCTCGTCCTCGTCGTCGTCCTCGTCCTCGAAGAAACCGATGACTCGGAATCAGCCCACGGCGTGGGTGAGGCGTAGTGGGACGGGCCTGGGTGTTTCGAAAACGCTGGGAAGCGATTTCGAGGACGAGGACGACGACGAAGGACGAGGACGATTACAAGGGCGCCGCCCTCTGCCCACCCGAAGAATCGCTCATTCCTTCTTTGCATTCGCGGCTGAGAGGTAGTGTTCTATAGTCGCATCAACTTTTCGAATGCGAGAAATCCGCCCCCAGAGTTCTCACCGGTTTCGCAGAGGTAGCGAAACCAATTCATGTAGGACGATTCTCCCCGGGGGCAGCAAACCTTGTTAAATAGGACCCTTGCACATGCCCTGGAACGAACTTCGTCAACTCAACGCGAAACAATGGAACGCGATCATTGCCTGCTACCTCGGCTGGACGCTGGATGCATTCGACTTTTTCATCCTCATCTTCGTCTTCCCGGACATTGGTCAAACATTCGGGGTCGAGCATACCCCGGTTACGTACGCGGTCTGGCTTACCCTCGCGATGCGGCCGATCGGCGCTTTCTTGTTCGGGCTGATGGCAGACCGCTTTGGCCGGCGCCCGACGTTAATGATCGACATCCTCTGCTATTCCGCACTCGGGTTCGCTAGCGGTTTTGTGACGTCGTTGGGCGCACTCTATTTTGTGCGCGCTCTTTTCGGGATCGCGATGGGCGGAGAATGGGGGGTCGGTTCTTCCCTGACCATGGAGACCATTCCGCCTTCAGCTCGCGGGCTTATCTCCGGGCTTTTGCAGGCCGGTTATCCTTCGGGGTATTTGCTCGCATCGATCGCCTATGGGCTCCTTTTCGATCATATCGGCTGGCGCGGTATGTTTATGATTGGGGCTTTGCCGGCGCTGCTCGTGGTCTTCGTTCGGATGGGCGTCGAGGAATCGCCCGCTTGGCTGGAGAGAAAACCGAGCACCCTGCAGATCATCGGGTCGATCGCGCGCCATTGGCCGCTCTTCATCTTCGTGGTGCTGTTGATGACTGCTTTCAATCTCTACAGTCACGGAACCCAGGACGTTTATCCGGCTTTTCTGAAGGTACAGCATAAGTTCAATTCGCAAACCGTCGGTACGATCAACGCCGTCGCAGCCATCGGTGCGATTCTCGGAGGCTTGGTGTTCGGTGCGTTTTCCCAGCGCGCGGGCCGTCGGAAAGCCATCGTGATCGCAGCCCTACTTTCTATTTTGGTCATTCCGCTTTGGATGGGGGCACTATGGGAGTCGGCCGCCATCCTGGCCGTCGGCGCGTTCTTTATGCAATTTCTAGTCCAAGGGGCTTGGGGAGTTATCCCGGCTCATCTCAACGAGCTATCCCCTCATGACGTGCGCGGCACTTTTCCCGGATTCGCGTATCAGATCGGAAATTTCTTTGCGGCCGGCATTCTGACGTTTCAAACCAATTTGGCCGAGACCCATGGCAATAACTTCGGTGTGGTAATGGCAATGGTCACCGGTGTGGTGGCGTTCGCGGTAGCTGGATTCGCTGGTTTCGGTCCGCAAGCGAAGGAAGTTCAGTTCACCAGCGCCGCCGCCGCGGCGGCCGCGCCGGCAGAATGACAGATAACAGGATGACCAATGACAAATTAGGAGCCCCGCTGTCGTCTCCTGGGGAATCTGTCATTTGGCATCTGTCATTTGTCATTCTGCCCCAGCCGACTCCAGCGACTGATCCAGCTCCGTGACGGAAGCCTTCCCGGCGAGGGCCATCGCGTAGGCGAATTCGCGCAGCAAAAGATCCACGCAACGAGCGACTCCCTCCTCTCCCCTAACCGACAATGCATAGAGGTACGGTCGCCCGATCATAACGGCGGTAGCGCCTCGGGCCAAGGCTTTGAGCACATCCGTGCCACGGCGGATACCTCCATCTACAATGACCGGCACTCGTCCCGAGACCTTGCTGGCGATAGCCGGCAGTGCGTCGATGGTCGCAGGCACCGTATCCAAATTACGCGCCCCATGATTCGAAACCATAATACCGTCGACCCCCATTTGGATCGCTTGATGCGCGTCCTCCGGATGGAGAATGCCTTTAAGCCAAAGCTTAGTTTTTACGACAGAGCGTAGCCACGCGACATCCTCCCACCGGAGCGGGCTGTGCAAATTCGGATCCATTTTTCCCCGAGCGCCCGACCCACTACGATTGTGCGGAGTCACTATCCCGGGCGGCAACTGAAACCCGGCTCGGAACTGCCGGGTTCTAACGCCTAGCACCGGGGTATCGACGGTAATACAGATCGCCTCACACCCGGCGGCTTCGACCTGTCGAATCAAATCCAGCGTCAGGTTGCGATCGTGCTGTACGTAGAGCTGGAACCAGAGAGGCCCCGTAGCGACGCCGGCGAGTTCTTCGATCGCAACGGTTGTATTGGTACTCACTACAAATGGGACCCCAGCCTTTCCGGCACCCAGGGTAGTGGCCATTTCGCCCAACGGATGCATGGTTTTTTGGTAGGCAGCTGGGGCCAATAGGACCGGTGACCGCAGTTCCTTACCAAAAAGCGAGACCCGCGTATCGACCGAGCGAACATCGGTCAGGACTCTTGGCCAAATTCGGATCCGATCATAGGCCTTTTCATTATCAGCCAAGGTGATCTCGTTGCCTGCTCCGCCCGCGATGTATTCGTACACCGCGTGTGGCAAGACTTGTTTGGCCGCTGGTTCGAAGTCCGGCAGAGCGAGGAATTGCTCCAAAGGAATCTGCGTTTGGATTGATACGGGGTTCATGACCGAGAGGCGTCTGGCCTCGATGCCGGAACCTACCGTTGATAGCGGATCTCGCAAAGCACCGGGACCGTCGGAACGTTCTTCGTTTGTTCCAACGGTAAACCGGGATGGGTAACCCTTTTTATATATCTACTCCGAAACCGACCTCTGCGACGAACTCGAAAAAGTCTTCGTAGTCCGTGTAACTAAGATCGCCGCCGGCCCCTTGTTCAGCCACCCACACATCTTTCGAGCAGATTCCGTTTTCCACCAAAAAAGCGTAAAAGTTCCCGTCACTGTCCTCCGCGAAAGGGCAACCAGTTTCCCGGTTAAACTCCTCCTTTCCATCCCATAGAGAAAACTGACTCTCCGGGTCCGGCGATAGCACCGTGATGGTGCCGATCTCTCCAGGGCCGTACTTCCTAATGAAATAGCGATATTCTTCGGGGAACTTAAATCCTGCTTTTTGCTCAAACTTGAGAATCTGATCCTCCTTGATCGGATCTTCACGTACCAAAAATTCGGAGCTAAGCTGGTCTGGGTCTTCTTCCCGGATTTCGCTGATTAAGTTGTCGAAATCTTCCTGAGTCATAGCCGATGCAAGCCATACATTGCACCTTTCTTACCCGCAGCAAGTGCTTAAACGCTTCCAGTTTCGGGTTTCTTGGTTTGGGAAGGAGCAGGACCGGTTTGTTATCGCGAAGGGACTGGCTGAAGGTAGCCAGCCCCAAAACTACCGGAACGCGGCCAAACCTGGGAGGGGAGCCGTCCCGCGGCCGCGGGATAGCGTGGCAGCTCTATCGGATTGTCAGCAGGCGGCTCCCGAGCATGGCCGAGGACTCAGCAGTTCTATCGGACGCGCCGCGAGTCAACTGCCCTGTTCAACAAAGACGCTCGACACATCAGCGCGCTGGGTCGTTCGCGGGAGCCGCCTGCCTGCCCCGAAGGCTTTCGGCGGCTGCCAATTTGCAGAGCTGCCACGCTACAAAGCGGCTCCCCTCCCGCCTGGAGACCCTGGCATAAAGCTGGCTCTTCCAACTCGACTATGTCCACCTCTCCACCTGACACCATCGCACTGATCCGGGAATCGAAGGCAAAGAAGGGTCTAACCTGGGAAAAAATCGCTGTTCATGTCGGGCGCTCGCCCGTTTACATCACCTCGGCCTGTTTGGGCGAGAATAGCCTAAGTCCAGAGGACGCCAAAAAACTGGGGGACCTGCTCAACCTGAGCCAAGAAATCGTTGCCATCTTGCAGTCCTGTCCAAAAAAAGGCTCTCGATCAGATGACGTCCCTAAAGATCCACTCTTGTATCGATTCCATGAAATCAATCTCGTCTACGGAGAGTCGCTTAAAGAGCTGATTCACGAGAAATTCGGCGACGGGATCATGAGCGCTATCGATTTTACCATGGAGTTAGAAAAAGTGGAGGATCCCAAGGGCGACCGCGTAAAAGTGACAATGTGCGGCAAATTCTTAGCTTATAAGAAATGGTAGGAGCTTTTCCGATGACTCCGGCGCGACCCCCGAGCATCATGGCGAAGTCGGGACGCGAAAAAAAAGCCATGTTTGGTCCAAAGTGACGGCCTGGGTTGGTCTTTTCTTTTCAATCGAACGGTGAATCAGCGCAGCGGTAGCTGGGTCTATCTCGACACGAATCCCTCAAACAGCCTTGGCATAGCAGCTGCTACCCTTAACAACGGCTTCATTCGGGGGGAGGTCCGAATGTACATCGCGCTTAGGGATAGGCCGGTTGATGTGACTAAGGGAAAAAGGGGTCAGCCAACGCGTGCCAAGGGATGCGTGAAGTCTCTGGCGAGGAAGTGGACTTGGAGGGAGTACCACTTCCTCGCTCCTATCTTAGGCACGGCACAAAGCTGCCCGCATGAAAAAGATCGAGGCGATAATAAAGCCTTTCAAGTTAGAAGAAGTTAAGTCCGGCCTTGCCGAATTAGGGATCGAAGGCATGACCGTCACTGAGGTCAAAGGTTTTTCCTCAGTTTGCGTTGATCAGCCCACTCGATCTGGCCTAGGCGCACCTCGCTTCTTACCTAAGTTAAAAGTAGAGCTCATCGTAAGGAACGATTTGCTTGGTTCGGCGATCGCTGCAATTAGGGAATGCGCGCGGACGGACCGAAAAGACGACGGGAAGATTTTTGTGCAAGATCTCCTGGAAGTTATCCGTATTCGGACGGAAGAGCGAGGAGAACGAGCGATTTAACCGGTACTCCCGGCACCCAATTCTCAAAGGCGAGCTAGCCTTTTCTAGAACTCAAATCATGGCGAAATATAAATTGGAATACATCTGGCTAGACGGCTATGCGCCGGTTGCCAATATCCGCGGGAAGACCTTAGTTAAGGACTTCGAAACCTTTCCTACTTTGGAGCAAATCCCAAACTGGGGATTCGATGGCAGTTCTACAAGGCAAGCCGAGGGACATAGTTCCGACTGCGTGTTGAAGCCGGTCGCTATTTATCCCGACAAAACCCGGGTGAATTCCGCGATCGTAATGAACGAAGTTTTGCACCCCGACGGCACTCCTCACTCAACCAATGCCCGCGCGACGATTCTGGACGACCCGGATACCTGGTTCGGCTTCGAGCAAGAATATTTCTTGTGGAAAGACGGCCTGCCCCTTGGCTTCCCGAAAGCTGGGTTTCCCGATCCACAAGGTGAATATTACACCGGCGTCGGTTACAAAAACGTGGGCAACATCGCCCGCGAGATCGTCGATTCTCACCTCGATCTTTGTCTTGCCGCCGGCATCAACCACGAGGGCATTAATGCCGAGGTGGCCAAAGGCCAATGGGAATACCAGATCTTCGGCAAAGGCTCCAAAACTGCAGCAGATCAAGTGTGGGTAGCCCGGTTTCTGCTGGCCCGCCTGTGCGAAGCTTACGAGGTGGAAGTTCAATTGCATTGCAAGCCAATCCTGGGCGATTGGAACGGTTCCGGGTTCCATTGCAACTTCTCGACCAAATACATGCGCGAGGTTGGCGGCAAAGAATATTTCGAAGCGCTCATGGCGGCGTTCGACAAGTACAAGAACGAACACATCGCGGTATATGGACCGGACAATCATCTGCGTCTGACCGGTCTGCACGAGACACAGTCGATTGACAAATTCAATTACGGCGTCGCCAATCGCGGCGCATCCGTTCGCGTGCCGCATAGCTTCATAAATAACGGTTATAAGGGCTATCTTGAAGATCGGCGTCCGAACTCCGCCGGCGATCCCTACAAGATCGCCAGCCGCATTTTGCAGACGATCGCAACGGTCTCGAAACCCAACGGCGCCTAAGGCGTAGGCCGGGCTAGGCCGCGACAAAATTTAGCGTATCGGCATCGTGAGGGGACGGATTATCCGGCAACCGCCGGATTCGCCGGATCCTTCCGCACTTGTGCGCCGCGTCGTAGCGGCGCATTTTGGACGGTCTGCATGCTAGAAGTGAAAGATACGTTGAGGGCTACCGTCCGTCTCAGTTACGACGGGCGGGTCTATAAGACTTTCCACGGCCCGGACGCCCAAGAACGTTTTAACAACGAAGTGCGGGTCCTTCGTCATCTCGAGAAGGAAAAATGTAACTTCGTGCCCAGATTGCTCGAAGCGAATCCGGAGCTGCTCCGAATCGTCACAACGAACTGCGGAGCCCGAGTCGAGCATTTGGATAAGCAGCGCGCCGGTGAGATTTTTGCTGAATTGGAGCCGTACGGCGTGCACCACGAGGACGCCGAGGTGCGCAACATCACCTATCGACAAACAGATGGACGCTTTTGTGTAATCGATTTCGAGTTCGCGACGATTCTTCCCGGCTTCAAAGAAGCTGCCAATGGATCACCATCATTCAAATAGTCCAAATCACGAATCGATTTCACATCGCCTGCAATGGTGGGGAGCTACTGATCGCGGCAAGATTCGCTCGAACAACGAGGATTCGTTCTTAGGCTTGCAGCTTGACTCCAGAGAGGTCCACTATCTAGGACGGCACGGCGAAGCATCGACGGAAACCACTGATTTCGCCTTCGCGGTGAGCGACGGAATGGGGGGCGCCACCGCCGGAGAGTTCGCCAGCCGGATCACCGTGGATCGGGTAACGCATTTCCTCCAGCGATCGTTCAAACAATCCGCCGTTGGCATCGAAACTTATTTTGCCGACGTTTTCACCACTCTTTTTGACCAGATTCATCAATCGTTGATGCTCGTTGGGGAGAGTTATGCGGAATGCTCCGGCATGGGAGCAACCCTGAGTATTTGCTGGTTCACCCGGGGCTGGATGTATTTCGGGCATATTGGCGATAGCCGCGTTTACTATTTGCCAGCTCAGGAAAGCGGTATAAAGCAGATCAGCCACGACGATACCCATGTTGGCTGGCTCCACCGGAACGGTGATATCAACGAGCGCCAAGCTCGGACTCATCCGCGCCGGAATGCGCTCCAGAAGGCTCTAGGCGCTGGCAACCAATTTGTTGATCCTCAGGTGGGCGCCGTCGCCTACGAAAGCGGCGATCTTTTTCTGCTCTGCACAGATGGTCTAATCGAAGGACTTTATAATGACCAGATTCTAGACATTCTGCGCTCTCCTGAAGCGCTGCGGACGGACCGGAATGTCGCGCAGTGCTTGGTGCAAGCGTCATTAGAAAGTGCCGGCAGCGATAACACGACTGCGCTAGTGATCAAGGTGCTCTGAACAAGAGCAATTCCGCCCATCAAAAAAAGGCGAGATAATCTAGCAGAAACAACGCATAAGGCGTCGAGCGAGGAAAAGGAGCATACTTTTTGCTGCACGCAAGGTTTTGTCGTTGCTAAATCCTTGCGCGCCCATTCCGCAACATGCAGCTTCGCTACAAACACCTCCAAAAAAGAAGCATACAAAATATAAATAACTGATAACTACCATCTATGACTCCAGCGGAAGTAACACAACTGATTAAAGATCAAGGTATCAAACTGATTGATTTCAAGTTTGCAGACCTCTTAGGTACCTGGCAGCACTTCACCACGACTCTCACCGAATACAGCGAAGATCTCTTCACGGACGGGCTTGGTTTCGACGGATCAAGCATTCGCGGCTGGAAAGTCATTAACGCTAGCGACATGCTGGTCATCCCCGATCCGGATACCGCTTGGGTCGATATCTTCAACGTAGAGCCGACGCTGAGTTTCATTTGCACGATCAAGGATCCAATTACTCGGGAACCATACGATCGTGACCCGCGCGGAGTGGCGGAGAAAGCTGAAGCTTATTTAAAGAGCAGCGGAATCGCCGATACTGCGTTTTTCGGCCCTGAAGCCGAGTTCTTCATCTTCGACGATGTCCGCTATGACTATACGGCGAACTCGTCGTTCCATAGCGTGGATAGCGTGGAAGGAATCTGGAATTCGGCCCGGGAAGAATTTCCAAACCTGGGATACAAGATCCGGCACAAAGAAGGTTATTTCCCAGTCTCCCCGACTGACACTCTTCAGGATATCCGAAATGAGATGTGTCTGGAGATGGAGAAAGCCGGGATCCCGATTGAGCGCCAACATCACGAGGTGGCCACCGCAGGCCAGGCGGAAATTGATATCCGGTTCTCCCCGCTCAAGGTGATGGGCGACATGATGATGTATTACAAGTACATCACCAAGAATGTCGCAAAAAAGTATAATAAAGTGGTGACCTTCATGCCGAAGCCGTTGTTCGGCGACAACGGATCCGGGATGCACACTCACAGTTCGTTGTGGAAGGGTGGCAAACCGCTGTTCGCTGGTGACAAGTATGCTGGCCTTAGCGAAACCGCGCTTTTCTACATAGGCGGAATTCTCAAGCACGCGCGGGCGCTGACGGCGTTCACCAACCCAACCACTAACAGTTATAAGCGATTGGTCCCAGGCTTCGAAGCTCCGGTCAACCTCGCCTATTCGGCCCGAAACCGGTCTGCGGCCATCCGAATTCCGACTTATTCGCCTAACCCCAAAGCCAAGCGAGTCGAGTTTCGCACGCCGGATCCGGCTGCCAACCCGTACCTCGCGTTCGCGGCTCTGCTGTTAGCCGGTTTGGACGGCATTCAGAATCGCATCGACCCGGGTGATCCACTCGATAAGAACCTCTACGAACTCCCACCGGAAGAGCTCGCCAAGGTACCCAGCGTACCCGACTCACTGGCAGGCGCGTTGGAAGCCCTCGAAGCTGACCACGAATTCCTGCTCAAAGGCGATGTTTTCAACAAGGATTTCATCGACAACTGGATCGAGATGAAAAAGAAGGAGTACGACGCGCTTCGCCTGCGCACGCATCCGTACGAATTCTACATGTATTTCGATCTGTAGGCCTAGACATCAAGTCGAGCCTTTCGAAAGCGCCCGGAGATCCGGGCGCTTTTTTTTCGGTGGACTAGGCCACATGGTAGCGGCGACTGTCCCAAAAAGGCCTGCGGCGTTCCCTGCCTAATCATATTCCCGAAGCGACAGGTGCCCGCGCCACCCCCCCGCATCGCACCATTACTTATTTCCGTCATCTGTGATTTGTTATTTGTTATTAGGCAGGATTGATTTCTCCTTACCGCAAGTCCTATGGCTAAAGGCTATTTCGCACTCTTGTTGCATGCCCACCTCCCGTTTGTAAGGCATCCGGAGTACCCCGATTTCCTCGAGGAAGATTGGCTATTTGAAGCCATCACGGAGACCTATATTCCACTCTGGCAAGTCTTCGAAGGCCTGGTTCGCGACGGGGTTCAGTTCCGTCTGGCCATGTCGATGACGCCGACGCTCTGCGCCATGTTGGATGATCCGCTTTTGCGGGAACGCTATTTGAGGTACCTGGACCGCGCGATTGCGCTCTCAAAAGCAGAGATCGATCGCACGCAAAACCAGCCCGACTTTAATCATCTCGCCCGCTACTATCACAGCCGTTTCCTGGAGTGCCGTGAGATCTACGTCGACCATCTGAAGTGCGATGTGGTGGCGGCTTTCCGGCGTTTTCAGGATGCCGGCTTTATCGAAATCATCGCTTGCGCCGCAACCCACGGGTTCCTCCCGCTGCTCGAACGCTACCCGAAAAGCGTTTGGGCTCAGATTGCCATCGGCAGGGATGCTTATACTAATTCGTTCGGCCGGCCGCCTCGGGGAATCTGGTTACCCGAATGCGCTTATCATTCCGGCTTGGATAAACTGCTCCAATCCGCGGAATTGCGGTGGTTGGTCTTGGACGCTCACGGTTTGATGTTCGGCAACCCGCGTCCGCGTTACGCCATTTATGCTCCTTGTTTTACACCGGCCGGACCGGCAGTTTTCGGGCGGGATCGAGAATCCAGCAAGCAAGTTTGGAGCGCCCAGGAAGGGTATCCCGGCGACCCAGCTTACCGGGATTTCTATCGCGATATCGGCTTTGACCTTGATCTAGACTATCTTCGCCCTTTTTTGCCGGGCAACGGCCATAGAAAATTCACCGGCATTAAATACTATCGGATTACCGGGCGAACCGTTCACAAACAGAGCTATGTGCCGGGCTGGGCGCAAGGCGCTGTGGACCATCACGCCGGCGATTTCCTGGCGAGCCGGATAAAGCAAATCGAACACTTGGCTAGCATCACCAATATCAAGCCCATTGTCGTTTCTCCTTTCGATGCTGAACTCTTTGGCCACTGGTGGTACGAAGGGCCCCAATTCCTGAATCTCTTCATTCGTAAGGCGGTGTACGACCAAAAGACGTTCGAGTTGATCACTCCCAGCGACTACCTGGAACGACACGACACTTTGCAGGTTATTTCGCCGAGTCCTTCAAGCTGGGGGAATCGCGGTTTCTGGGAGGTCTGGCTCGATGAGAGTAACAGTTGGATCTATCCCCATTTGCACGCCGCCGCCCGTCGAATGACCGAATGCGCTGAAGCCGTCGAAAAGGCGCCTGCCAAATGGAAAGAACGCGTGCTTCGCCAGTTGGGACGCGAACTCCTCCTTGCGCAATCCAGCGATTGGGCATTTTTAATGAAGACCGGGACTGCCAAAGACTATGCGACTATGAGGACCCGGAATCATATTCTTCGGTTTACGCGGATGTACGACCAAATTCGAGGCGGAGTGATCGATGAAGAATTTCTCGCCAACTGCGAATGGCGGGACAATCTATTTCCAGATCTGCAGTGGAAATACTACTTATGAGGATCCTCAGGCGGGCTTTGCCGGCCGTATGGTTCTGGTCTGCGGTGAGCCTATTATCTTTTTCCCCGGCGGCCGTCGCCGCGGCCGACGAAAACGAAGAGTCGTCCGCTGGTAAGCAACTGATGTTTATTCCGCCTCCTGTCGAAGGCGTGATCAGTCTCGGAGTCTACGATGCTCACGGAAAACTTGTCCGGGTATTAAAGCAGGGAGCCGACATCGATTCCTTCAAATCCGGCCTCAACGGTTTGTTTGTTGATTGGGACGGCGCCGACACAACGGGAAAGAACGCGCCCCCCGGAAAGTATTACGCCCGGGGCGTGCTCATCGGAGACATCAGCGTCTCGGGTGTCGCCTATCATCTCAACGATTGGGTCAACGACTCGGTAAATCTCAGAGTCAAGATGGTCAGCTCGCCGACTTTACTGAGCGGCCGATCCTTGGCGGTGCTCGCGGATACCGGACGACCGGAAATCTTGATTGTTGATGCCGCTTCCTTGAAACCGCAGCGGCTGCCCGTAGAACCGGGCGCCAGCCGTCTCAAATGGGACGGGGCTAACCTCTTAGCCATTTACCCCGATCGCGTCGCCAGCATCGCTCCGACCGATGGCTCGGTAACCGAGACGAAACCGATGGCCAATATACGGGACGCCGATCGTTCCGCATCGAGTTGGGTGATTCTGACCGACCACGAAATCCACTATTCAGCGGGAGGACAGGACCAGGTTATTGAGCTGCCGTCACCGGATATCAATCGATGCGCCCTGCTAACGACTACCCTGGTTGTGGCCGATTCGAGTGGAAAATTGTGGCGCTTGGAGAGCGGTCATCTCGTTGAAGTGGAACTGGATCAACCCGGCAACCTGTTAGACTTAAGCGCAGGCTCCGGCGATCAAATTTGGTTGCTGATCAGCAGCGGATCGAAAACCTGGCTGCGACAAGTCGATCTCTCGGCGAAAACCAGCAAGGATCTCGACCTGCCAAATGGGTTGGCCAAGGTGCGACAGGTATCCGCCTCCAGAATCAGCAGCGACCTGCTCCTCGACGCAGATTTAGATCCGGGCCAACGCGTGATTGGTTTGCACTTCCAGACCGACAAAGAACAGCAATCAGTTTGGGAGAAATGGTTCGATCGCTCTCTCGTTCCTCACCAATTTTTCGATGTCCATGCCGGGACCGTCGTTCGAGCTGAAGCCAAGAGCGACTCACCGCCAGTGATGGTCCGGCCCGCCAATAACCCTTTGGAAAATACGCGCCAAGCCAACTTCTTGCTAAGCGCGGTTGCGGATAGCACCGGCGTTTACTTGGCAACTAACGATGGTTTGCCTCTTGTCCAAATAGCCAAGACCAAGGGCGTCAACCAGGTGAAATGGGAGCCCAATGGAGCCAACGGGATGAATGTCTATCTTTCCGACGGAACCGCCGTAGAAGAGTACAATATCACCGGCCTGGAAAACCTATATCGGTTCGATGCCGGCAGCTTTTAATCCAGCAGAAACAATTTCACCACAGAGACACAGAGAACACCGAGGAATAAAATCCGCAGATTACGCAGATTTCGTTTTGGGCCGGTATGTCGCCGAGGAATGGAAAAAGGCCACACTGGACAAGACGCCCGGTAGGGACGAGCTCCCGCTCGTCCGATTTTTCTAAGTCTCAGCACTGGTTCCAACCCGAAAACGAAATCTGCGTAATCTGTGTAATCTGCGGATCTTATTCCTCGGTGTTCTCTGTGTCTCTGTGGTGAACCCCTTTTACGATGGATATCGTTTACTTCGATCTTGAAACTCAAAGAACCGCCAATGATGCCGGCGGTTGGCACAACAAACAAGATATGCGGATGTCGGTAGGCGTTACCTACAGCACGATCGCCGGACAATACCGGATTTACTCGGAAGCGCGCGTCAATGAACTGATTGACCAATTGCTCAAAGCGGACCTCGTCGTAGGGTTCAACGTCGTGAACTTCGATTACGCGGTACTCATGGGCTATACCATCCTGGACTTACCGCACCAGCTTCGTACGTTGGATATCCTGGTCGAAGTCGAAAAACGTATCGGCAGTAAGCCGAACCTCGATAACCTCGCCATGGCCACTCTGGGGGTTAAAAAAACCGCCGGCGGTGTGGACGCGATAAAATGGTGGCGGGAGAAGCGAGTGCTCGATATCGCCGAGTATTGCTGTTTTGACGTGAAGGTTACCAAGATGGTACACGAGTTTGGCGCCGCTAACCGAGAGTTGTTTTACACGGATAAATTTTCCCGCCGTCAGAGGATGGCGATCGAGTGGCCATGATCCAACCATTGCGTGCAACCCGTGAGACTTGGCGGGTCAACTGGTTTGACCTCGACGTCCCCATCCCTTTTGGGTCGATGTTCATTCTCCCAACCTGCATCTATGTTGTCCATCGTTACACCGGGATGCTGGTCGGGCACGAATTTATCCGTGAACTCGATCAAAGAAGGGCTGAGGTGCTAGTCCATCATCTTTTTCAAGAGAGAGGCATCCCGGACGAAATCCAAATTCCGGATCTCGAAGAATGGGACGAATCGGTCTGGCAGGGTCTTTCTCGTGAGTACCATTGCGAGGTGCAGTTGGTTGACGACGATCGGGAAGAGACTGATCGCAACGAACAGGAAGCGGTCCGTCAGCGTCTTGACTCCATGGTTGCAGGCTCATCGCAGACGCTTTTGGCCTCGTTGGGACCCAAGGTTATTGCCCAGGGACTGGTCCAGGCGCTGAAGCACGTCCGTTCCGTCGACAAGAAAAGAGCTTTGTTGGCTAAGGCGTTGTCGCTTTCTGACGATCTGCCGGAAGCATTAGTCGAATTCGCCGACCTGGAATTACAAGACGGCAACGTCGATTCGGCGGCAGAGAAGTTCGCCAAAGCCGCCGCTACCTCAGCTGCTTTTCACGTGAGTGGAGAAGCGAGTTGTTACGTCAGGGCTCAACATGGGCAATTACTAACCGCTTGGCAACGAGGCGATCTGGCTCAGTCGATCCAGATCGGTGAACACCTGCTTAAATGCAATCCCATCGACCATCCAGGCGTTCGCTTTCTCATTCCGTTACTTCAACTCCTGGCTGGGCAGGTTGATGAGTCTCAAGAGTTTTTTACCTGGTACGAACAGACCTATCCCAATGATCTGGAGGACCCAGGCTTCCAGTTCGGCTGGGCATTGTCATTGGTCGATCGAGACGAAGAAAAGACGGCCGCAGAAAAGTACCGGCGAGGGATGATCCAGAACTTGTATCTTGCTCCTCTCCTACTGGATCTTCCCGAGCCCGCCCCGGACATCTGGCAACACAACGATCGAGGTGATATCCAGTACGCCGTCGATTTCTTGAACTCGTTTGGAGCCGTGTGGGAACGCGACGCCGCCGCCGTCAGATTCCTGCGCGAGGTTTACACCGAGGCGACCCCTTTCCTCGAGCAGTTAGTGGTCCTCCGCCGTAAAATGGCCGAATTCCAAGATCATCGATACGAGCCGCAACATCGAGAGAACTGGCAGCAGCTCATTGAGCAAGAGCAAGCATTAATCAAATCGTCGAGGTAGTCTTCGCGAGCTGAAACCGCGAAAGACGAAGGCCACGCGTTCTCACAGCAAACGTCCTGGGGAGCTCTGATGAGAATCTTCGCGCTTCGATCGCCCATTCGCCCATTCGCCCTATGCCGCGTCGCCGCTACCAAATCTGCTATTTGCTATTTGCGATTTGCTATTCTCTTATTTCCTTAGCATGGCTCGGTACTTAACAGGCATTCAACCATCAGGGACTCTGCATATCGGCAATTACTTTGGCGCTCTCCGGCCGGCCGTGGAACTGCAAGAGCTTGGTGAAGCTTTCTATTTCATCGCGGATTACCACGCGCTTACCACGTTACAAAATCCAGCCGAACTCCGCGAAAACGTCCATGGCGTCGCGCTCGATTTTCTGGCCTGTGGCCTAGATCCGGAAAAGGTCTGCTTTTTTCGCCAATCGGACGTTCCCTTAGTGACCGAGTTAGCTTGGATATTGAGCACCGTCACGCCCATGGGCTTATTGGAACGTTGTCATTCCTACAAAGACAAGATCGCCCGAGGTCTGTCAGCGTCCCATGGACTCTTTGCTTATCCAGTCCTAATGGCAGCCGATATTCTATTGTATGAAAGCGACGTGGTTCCGGTGGGCCAGGATCAGAAACAGCATCTCGAAGTCACGCGTGATGTTGCGGCGAAATTCAACGAAATCTATGGCCAGATCCTGAAAATTCCCGAGGCGAGAATTCGCGAGGAGGTAGCCACGGTAGTTGGACTGGATGGCCAAAAGATGAGTAAGAGTTATGGGAACACGATTGAGATTTTTGCGCCCGAGAAAGCGCTCCGAAAAAAGGTGATGGGGATCGTTACCGACTCCACACCGGTAGAAGCTCCCAAAGACCCATCCAGCTCTATAATTCTCCAGTTATATCGCCTATTCGCGACCCCTGAACAGGTAGAGTCGATGATCCAGAGCTTTCGCGCGGGCGGAACCGGATACGGAGAGTACAAAAAACAGCTCTTTGAGGTCCTGTGGAACGCTTTCGAACCGATGCGCAAAAGAAGATCCGAATTGCAGGCGGATCTAGGCTTTGTCGAGTCTGTACTCCGGCGCGGTGCAGAGCGCGCGTTAACCACCGCCGAGCAAACCATGGCTAAAGTCCGTAGCGCCGTAGGACTTCTGAATTTTCGTCAGTAAATTTGCTTTTTTTCTTTCGCTAAATTCCTATCTTCGGACGAATGACCGGTTACAGGTTGCTTTTCTCTTCCGGGCCTGTCGCGCCGTCTCGTCCGCTATAGTTCCGGGAATGAGGACGACGGCGGAAGGCTTTGCGAAGGTGGAAAGCGATCTGGCGGTCACGGACGCCCCCCGAATTTTGGTAAGGAATGTGAGGTTATGATTAATAGCAATGCAGCACACGGTTCTAGCGACCCGCTCGCTTCAGAGAAGATTCAGGTCGATCGCAAAATCTTCTTTCTGGACTTAAAAGAAAACCAGCGCGGACGCTTCTTGAAAATTACCGAGGATGTCAGCGGCCGGCGGGACACGATTATGTTACCGGCAAGCGCTCTGAAAGACTTCGTGGACGCACTCAGCCGGCTGGTTGACGTGGAACAACGGCTGTAAGCCGTGGTTCGGTAGGGATGAGCTCCCGCTCATCCCTTCGCATCCAGACCCCTGATGGTTGTCGCGGCTATTTCCGGATGAGCGGGAGCTCATCCCTACCGCGGCGTCGTTTCCCGCTCGTTCTCGTTCGTTTCCGCTCGATTTGTTCGCGACGATCCCGCTTGTTCTCGCTCGTTTCACTGGGGGGTTGAGTTTTGCCGCTCCACCGGTAACCTGCCATCGCTCATGCCGCGCGATACTTCTCTTCGAAAGATATTACTAATTGGCTCCGGCCCAATCGTGATCGGGCAAGGTTGCGAATTTGACTATTCCGGGGTTCAAGCCTGTAAAGCGCTCTCGGAGGAAGGCTACACGGTCGTCCTGATCAATTCGAACCCGGCCACGATCATGACCGATCCGGAGTTCGCTCACCGCACTTACATCGAACCGATTACCCCCGAAATCGTCGAACTGATAATTGCGAGAGAGCGACCAGACGCGCTGCTCCCCACCCTGGGTGGACAAACCGCGCTTAACACGGCGATGGCGCTCTATCGGAACGGGGTTCTGGAGCGGTATAACGTCCGGCTAATCGGCGCCAATGCCGATGCCATTTCCAAAGGAGAAGATCGCCAGCTATTTAAAGAAGCCATGCTCCAGATCGGACTCGATGTTCCCAGATCTGGTATCGCTCACAATCTTGCGGAAGCGCAGCAGGTATCAGTGACGATTGGTTTCCCGCTCATCATTCGGCCTGCCTTTACCCTGGGAGGCGCAGGCGGTGGCATCGCTTATAACCGGGAAGAGTTTGAAGAGATAGTTCTTCGTGGCTTGGACCAATCTCCGGTCAAAGAAGTGTTGATCGAGGAGTCGCTGCTTGGTTGGAAAGAATTTGAGATGGAGGTGATGCGGGATCGGGCGGACAACTGTGTGGTTATCTGTTCGATCGAGAATCTGGATCCCATGGGAATCCATACCGGCGACTCGATCACAGTCGCTCCCACCCAAACACTCACCGACAAAGAATACCAGCTCATGCGCGATGCTTCCTTTGCGGTGATTCGCGCCATTGGGGTCGAAACCGGAGGATCCAATATCCAATTCGCGGTCGATCCTAAGACCGGCCGAATGGTCGTGATCGAGATGAATCCGCGAGTGTCTCGATCGTCCGCGCTCGCGTCTAAGGCTACCGGTTTTCCCATCGCTAAAATTGCTGCCAAACTAGCGGTTGGTTATACCCTGGACGAAATTCGCAACGATATCACCCGAGAAACGCCGGCCAGTTTCGAGCCCGTCATCGATTATTGCGTCGTCAAGGTGCCTCGGTTTACGTTTGAAAAATTTCCCCAAGCTGACCCCATCCTGACCACCCAAATGAAAAGCGTGGGCGAAGCGATGGCCATCGGGCGCACCTTTAAAGAAGCTCTGCAAAAGGCGTTGCGATCACTCGAAATTGGTCGCTTCGGTCTGGGGGCCGACGGCAAAGATATCGAGCCGCGAACCGACGATGGTGGATGGGACCTAACGGAAATCCAGCGGAAACTCGTGAGCGCTTCTTGGGACCGGATCTTTTATGTTCGGTACGGTTTTTTAGCCGGGCTGGATACGGCGAAGCTCAATAGCCTTACCGGCATCGATCCTTGGTTTCTGGAGAATATCCATCAACTGATTAACGCCGAGCCGGAGATTAAGTCCGGAAAGCTGGAACTGCGAAAAGCCAAGCAACTCGGGTTTTCCGATCGCCAGATTGCCTTTCTAACCAATCGCACCGAGGCAGACGTACGCCAACAGCGTATCGATCAAGGACTCATCCCCACTTATCGGTTGGTAGATACCTGTGCCGCCGAATTCGAAGCCTACACGCCCTACTATTATTCTACCTACGGCGATGAGAATGAGCTGCGCTCCACCGATCGTCGGAGAGTTCTAATCTTAGGTGGTGGCCCCAATCGAATCGGCCAAGGGATCGAATTCGACTACTGCTGTGTGCACGCCGCTTTCGCTCTGAAAGAGGAAGGATTCGAGACCGTAATGGCGAATTCGAATCCGGAGACGGTTTCGACGGATTACGATACCAGCGACATGCTCTTCTTCGAGCCGCTCACGCTTGAGGATGTTCTCTCCATTTATCGCGCACTCAATTGCTGGGGCGCCATCGTTCAATTTGGTGGGCAAACCCCGCTGAACCTGGCCGCGGCACTTCAAGCCAACGGGGTGAACATTATCGGCACCCAACCGCAGAGCATCGAAATCGCCGAAGACCGAAAACATTTCTCGGCCATGCTCCGGCGGCTTGGTCTCAACCAACCTCCGAGCGGAACCGCTACCAACGAAACCGAAGCGGTGAAAGCCGCACGCATGATCGGGTATCCGGTCCTGGTTCGTCCTTCCTTTGTGTTAGGTGGACGCGCCATGGAGATCGTCTACACAGAAGAGGACCTTCGCCGGTATATTCGAACCGCGGTTGAAGCGAGCCCGGAACGGCCCGTGTTGGTCGATCGATTTCTCGAGGATGCTATCGAGGTCGATGTCGACTGTATCGCCGACGGCGAAACCGCGGTGATCGGCGCGATCATGCAGCACATCGAGCAAGCCGGTATTCACAGCGGAGACAGCGCCTGCGTTATTCCGGCGTTCTCACTTTCTCCCCTAGTCCTGGCCACCATTAAGACCGCCACCAAGGCCATGGCCAAAGAGCTTCAAGTGCGCGGCCTCATGAATGTGCAGTTCGCCGTCAAGGCGGACGAAGTCTATGTGCTTGAAGTTAATCCGCGAGCATCTCGAACCGTACCGTTTGTCAGCAAGGCGATCGGCGTGCCGCTCGCTAAACTAGCCGCCAAGGTCATGGCTGGAAAATCATTAGCCGAGCTCGGCTTCACTAAAGAGATCATCCCTCGTCATGTCTCCGTAAAAGAGGCGGTCTTTCCCTTTATCCGCTTCCCCGGCATCGATATTATGCTGGGACCAGAGATGAAGGCGACCGGAGAGGTCATGGGTATCGCCGACGATCTCGGCGTAGCCTATGCCAAGTCTCAAATGGCGGCCCAGCCGCCCCTCCCCGAAAAAGGTAATCTTTTCGTGAGCGTCAAAGATAGCGACAAGCCGGAGCTCGTACCTCTGGCGAAAGAACTGGTCGAACTTGGTTTCCAGCTTTATGCCACAGCCGGAACCGCCGATGCTATTGCCGATGCCGGGATCCCGGTTCGCCACCTGTTCAAGATTTCAGAGGGACGACCACATGTACTCGATTTGATGAAGAACGGAGACATCGATTTGATCATCAATACCCCCAGCGGTAAAACCCCGCGAAAAGATGAGATTCGTATCCGCAGTTTGGCCGTTGCTAACCGGATCCCGATTCTAACCACGATCAGTGGCGTCGAAGCCAGTATCCGAGCCATTCGCGGCATCAAAACCAAAGGCATTGACGTCAGGTCATTGCAGGAATATCACGCCGATGCGTAGCATGACCGGGTACGGTCGGGGGCGAGCCGCCAGCGACGAATGTAAGATCGTAGTGGAACTACAGGCGCTGAATAAGCGCCAAACCGAGATCGTACTGAGCCTGCCCGAAACCTTTTCGTCGCTGGAAACCGACATCCGGACGGCTATCGATCGTAAGATTCATCGCGGCAGAATTAATGTTAACGTTTCGGCCCAATTTATCCGGTGTGAAGTTGCTCCCAACTTAAACCGGCAACTTGCTAAAGCTTATCTGGAAACGTTCACCGCTGTTCAGAAAGAGCTCGGGTTGGCGGGAGAGATCAGTATCGACACCCTGTTGCGTGCCCCCGGCGTTCTGGACGTTCCCGAGCAGCGGCAATTGAAGGCTACCACTCGCCAAGCCGTCTTCACCGCTTTGGAGGCCGCCCTCCAACAACTAATCGCCATGCGCGTGAAGGAAGGAGCGCATTTGTTTCGAGACTTGACCCGGCGCACGAAGACGCTGCGCGCGAATCTGGAAAAAGTCCGTAAGTTGCAGCCGCGAGCCACAGAGCGTATGCGGAATTCGCTGAGAGATAGAGTCAAAACGCACGGAGTGGACATTCCCATCGACGATGATCGGTTAGCCAAAGAAGTGGCCTTTTTTGCAGAGCGATCCGACTTTTCAGAAGAAGTCTCTCGCCTCGAGTCCCATATCACCCAATTTTTAGGCACCGCCGAATCCGAGGACGCCATCGGGAGAACCCTCGAGTTTCTATGCCAAGAGATCGGCCGCGAGCTCAACACGCTCAGCGCAAAAGCCAACGATGCCGAAATCTCTCAGTTAGTCGTCCACTCGAAGGCCGAATTGGAAAAGGTCAGAGAACAAGTTTCCAACGTGGAATAGCCGCGGAAAGTGGCGAGATGCCAGAGGTGGAGCAAAGTAATCAGTAATCAGTAACCCAGTAATCAGTTTAAGAGCCAGTAAGGGATCATTTTACTGATTACTGACATACTGATTACCGATTACTTTGCTGCCACCTCTGACGCCTTGCCACCCCTACATATGACCATCATTCTTGGAATCACCGCTTCCATTGCAGCTTACAAAGCGGCTGACCTAGCCAGCCAACTTCGAAAAGCTGAATGCGAGGTACACGTAGTGATGACTCACGGTGCTGGGAAATTTATTACTCCACTGACCCTGCAAACGCTTTCGCGTAACCCAGTAACCACCGATATCTTTGACGAGAAAGCTGGTTGGCAACCCGGGCATATTGATCTAGCGGACCGCGCTGACTTATTACTGATCGCGCCCGCCACTGCCGACATCCTGGCCAAGTTGGCTTACGGGTTTGCTGATGAAGCGTTAACCGCCATCGCCCTCGCAACTAAAGCGCCTGTGCTGGTGGCGCCGGCGATGAATGGAAAGATGTGGTTACACCCGGCCACTCAAAGCAATGTGGTGCTGCTCCGCAGCCGGGGCGTTGAATTCATCGGTCCGGAAGAAGGCATGCTAGCCTGCGGCTATGAAGGGATCGGCCGCCTCTGGCCCGTCGAGGAGGTCGTTGCTAAAGCGCTGGCCATGCTTAAAAAGCGGTAGGGATGAGCTCCCGCTCATCCGTGCGGACCGGTGAGAAAAGCGAACTGCGGATGAGCGGGAGCTCATCCCTATCTCCACTCCTCTTTCAATCTCGCTTTTGCAGCGGCGCGGTCTTGTTGCACCCGCGCTTTCTCTAACCGCCATTGCGCCAGCATGTACTTCCATCGTTCACGGATTGCCCCCGACGAATTCTTGATCTGGTAGTCGATGTACTGTTTCTCTGCCTTCAGCGCATCTTCCTTCGCTTTCAATTGCGAATCCAACAGCCGATAAGCTTCCTTTTTGGTTGTCGCTTGTTCCGGCTTGAGCGCAGTCGAAGAAGAGGGCGTGGCAGCCGCGCTCCCTCTCTTTGTCACCGTCGCTGAACGGTTCAGTGTGCGGACCGGTCTCGGCGATTCAAGATGCGGCGCGGCCGGCGGCTTCTCTTCCGGGGTCGCCGGCGGGATCATCGGTTGTTCTTCTGAACCACTCTTCGCCTCCTCCGGCGTCGATTGAGCAGCGGGAGTAGAAGCCGCCATAGGAGTCGGTGTCGCCAAGGGAACTGGTGTGGGCTGCGCGGCCAACTCGGTCGGTCGCGGTGTGCCAGTGATCGTAGTAGCACCCGAGGTTTTCGCAGGTGTGGGCAACGGTGAACCGCCTGGATTCGAGACAGCGGCGACTTCGCCGATCATCGTGCCGAAATTGATCTGAACGTTGGCGCGTGTCCCTTCGATCAGGTCCACCCTTCTCGTTTTGTCGGGCGCATTCGGTGCAGTTAGGAGGAGCTTGTGATTGCCGGGTGCAAGAAAAAGCTGAGCAGGCGGATGCCCAAAATCGACGCCATCCACAATTAGTACCGCGTCCGTACGATCGCTGCTGACCAGCAAGGTGCCGTAGGCGTGCTTGAAGTGAAACGAGATCGTCTTTTGCGGATCCGGGACCAACGTTTGCACAACTGAGACCAGCGTACCAAAGCGAGACGTCACCTCGACCGGTCCACCAGGAAGGTTGACGGTTAGCGGAGTAGCACCCAACCTTGACTCACCGACAAAAATCGTCGCGCCTGAAGGATCGCTGGTTAATTCGACTCCTCCCCCTTTAAACTGCCGGGTGATTTCTACAGGATCGCCGGAGTTAACCGGAGCCACTTGGGTGTAGTCCGACCAACCCGGTTCGCTCAATCTGACCTCATATCTTCCCAACGGCAGGTTTTCGATCGTGTCCGGAGTAATGCCGGCGATGGTTTTCTTATCCGGACCGACCACATGATAAGCGATTCCCGATGGGTCGGTAACCAGTCTGAGCTTACCCAATTGCTTGGTAAGTGTGCGAACCCCTAAATCAACCAGTGAACCCGCTTTGATCGTTAGCTCGACCGGACAAACCTGATATCCCGGAGCGCCTAGCTCGATCACTTGATCACCCGGCGGCAAGGCGCATGCTTTTATGGGGGTTTGGCCGAGCTCACGCCCTTTCCAACGCACAACTGCGCCGCTCGGCGCCGATGAAAGCGAAAACGCGCCGGTTGCAGGTCGCATTGGTAAAAATGGGGAAAGCCATTGCCACAGTTCAAATCCGAAAAAACCAAGAGCAACTACGGCGAGTATACCCAAGAGCCAGGTTGCCCATCCTTTGCGTGCAAGCGTTGTCCGTCCATTCTTCACGCATCCATCCTCTCCAATCGCTTAAGTGCCGAGTTTGAATAGAACTATCAAGACCGCCGGGTTCGAACTCATTCTTCAACAAACCGTAAATGAATCAGCCTAGCCAGAGTATCTGGTCCTAGCTTCTCAAGAACAAAATAGGAGGAGATTTTAAATCTCCTCCTATTCACACAAGATGTAAGTGTATGGTTACTTCTTACCGGCAGGCTTCTTAGCCGGCGCCTTCTTTGCGACCTTCTTCGCAGGAGCCTTTTTGGCTGGAGCCGCCTTCTTGGCCGGAGCTTTCTTAGCTGGCATCAGTTATCCCCCCTTTCATTCCGCAGTTGCGGAGGATAAGAAATTCACAACTCGCTTGACTAACGAACAAACGAGCAACCGTCAATCAGAAAGTGATATAACAGTTGAATTTTTCAACGGATGCGTGTGGCAAAAATCACAAAACCCGGAAGGAAATCACGCCTCGCACCTTGCTCTCTCTCATTGAATGCGTCCGCGGATAGGCTCTGGCACTTGATTCGCAAGCTTTACATTTTTCTGCATCATCCGTTTGCTCGCTTCGTTTACCGAGCAAATTGAGGAAATACATGCAATTCCCTCATCTTCGCATCAGAGTACCGAACTGCTTACACACCGATGAACACCTATCTCAGCGCCGCCATCGATGCGGCTCACGCCGCCGGTTCTTTGATCCGAGAAAACTTCATGCGACCGCTTGAGGTGAATGTCGCCGAAGCCCACGATCTGAAATTAGAGCTCGATGTGCGAACTCAAGCGTTGATCACCGAATCCCTGCTGAGCGACTTCTCTAATACGAGTGTGCTCGGCGAAGAAGGATCGGTAGAGACCGCGAATGCGGACGGAGACTGGATCGTCGATCCAATCGATGGAACCGTGAACTACTTTTACGGCATTCCTCATTTCTGCGTTTCGATCGCGTTCCGTCGAGCAGAGCAAATCGAGCTCGGAGTGATCTATGATCCAATCAAGGATGAACTCTGGCGAGCAGCTCGGGGAGAACCGGCCTATCTGAATGACGAGGCGATTCATGTCAGTGAGCGAGCTTCGCTAAGTGAGTCGGTGGTCTCCGTCGGTTTTTCTAAGACACCGGCTGCGATCGATCTGGGACTCAAGAATCTCAGCGTCATGGTCACCAAAGCTCGCAAATGCCGGATGATGGGAAGCGCTGCTCTCGACCTCGCCTACGTGGCTTGTGGGCGCTTTGATGCCTATATAGAGAAAAGCGTTAACCTATGGGACGTAGCCGCCGGTTGGTTGCTGGTTGAATGCGCCGGCGGTCGAGTCATCGTCCAACCGAGTCCGCTCGATGAAAAGAAAATTGCCATCGTCGCTTGGAACGGAAAAATTGGCCTCAGCGATTTGGACGGCACTACTCCCAACAAAGCCTGACTATGGTCCGAAGCGGTATTGGTTACGATATCCATCGATTAGTAGACGGTCGAAAGCTCGTTTTGGGCGGCATCGAGATTCCCCATGAACGCGGGCTGGAAGGGCACTCCGATGCCGACGTACTCACTCACGCCATCGCCGATGCGCTGTTAGGCGCTGCCGGCGACCGGGATATCGGCCATCATTTTCCGAATTCCGATCAAACGATCAAGGGCATCGACAGCCAGGAGATCTTGCGCCGGGTTCAGGCCATTCTGATGGGGAAGAATTTCACTATCGTCAATATTGATTCCTCGCTGATTGCTGAAGAGCCAAAAATCGGTCCGCATATCTCCGCCATGCGCGACCGGTTGTCGCAGACTCTCAATATCCCCGCTGATCGGATTGCGATCAAAGCGACCACAAACGAAGGTCTAGGGTTTATCGGCCGTGGTGAAGGAATCGCCGCTATGGCCATCGCTACGCTGGAAAAAATCGAACCCCACTTCCCACCCGATGCCCCGCGCGCTTTGGCGTAACCGCACCATGCGGTTCGAACGAAGACAAAATCTCACGCAAAGCCGCCAGTTAAGAAGGTGATTGGTGATTAGTGAAGGTGAAAGGTGATTGCTGATTGCTGACGGTCGCCTCAAAGCACGGCTAGGCCCATCATGGTAGGGCGAAAAATTCGACGCGCGATTGGCTTGTTTCGCTATATCGGCTCTTCGCGTCGGTTTTGAGCCGTTCCCTGCGCGGACTTCTCTCCGACGCGTTTCGAACTAAAGGCGTGGAACAGGACTGTCGCGGATGAGGGGTTGCTTGAAACGGTTGAGCCCTGGTCACGACGGCTCAAAACCGGCGCGATGGAACCCGATTCCCAAACAATTCTTGGGCGCGCCGAGTTTTTCGCCCTACCATAATCGGCCTAGCGACGCCTTGAGACAACCAATCACCAATCACCTTTCACCAATCACCTCTCACCTCTCACCCTCACAACTTGGCGTGAGATTTTCTGAAAGCGTGCTATTTCACGGACTTAGCAAGAACGCGTCATGATACGGTTTCTCAACACCCTTTCTCGGTCAGTCGAACCTTTCCAGCCGATCGACCCGGCAGGTAAGCTGGTGAAGATGTATACCTGCGGGCCGACCGTCTACTCGTTTGCCCACATCGGTAACTTCCGCACCTATGCATTCGAAGACTTGCTGCAGCGACATCTGGAGGCCAGGGGGTTCACCGTTGATCGGGTGATGAACATCACGGACGTGGATGATAAAACCATCCGGAACAGTCGCGCCGCCGAAGTACCGCTCGCCGAATTCACAAAACAGTTCACGACCGCTTTCTTCGAGGATATGCGGACGTTGCGCCTCAAGGACGCTAACTCTTATCCGGCCGCTACCGACCCGGAAAACATCGCAAAGATGATTGCGATGATCGATTTCTTAATCAAAAAGGATATCGCCTACCAAGCCGAAGACGGATCAGTCTATTTCCGCATCAACCGATTTGCCGACTATGGCCATCTCGCGCATCTCGATTTAGACGAACTGCGTCCCTCCGGTCGAATCCAAAGCGACGAATATGAAAAGGAGAGTCTCGGCGATTTTGCGCTCTGGAAAGCATGGGATGCGGCGGATGGCCCCGTTGGCTGGGATAGTCCCTGGGGTCGCGGCCGGCCGGGTTGGCATATCGAGTGCAGCGCTATGGCCACTCGGCTGCTTGGATCCGAAGTCGATATCCATTGCGGCGGCGTCGATAACCTGTTTCCGCATCACGAAGCCGAGATCGCTCAATCCGAGAGTTGCACCGGCAAGAAGTTCGTCCGCTACTGGCTGCATAGCGCGCATCTCCTAGTTGAGGGCCAGAAGATGTCGAAATCGCTCGGTAATTTCTATACGATCCGCGATCTGATCGCACGCGGCTTCACCGGGCGCGAAATCCGCTATGCACTCCTGCGCGTTAACTACCGGCTCCAACTGAACTTTACTTTTGATGGCATGGTAGAAGCGCGCCAATCCCTGCTTCGGATTGACGAATGGATTAAAAGGTTACGAGACCTCGCCGGCGATAAGCCTCCAGACAAAGAGTATCCGCCGGCTGTTTCCGATTCTTTTTTCGCGGCGTTAGATGACGATCTAAACATCTCTGCCGCGTTAGCTGAACTATTCGAGCAAATCCGAGCCACTAACCGGCTAATGGATGCGAACCAGCTTCAGCCGGCACAGGCTGCTGCTCTCTTGCAATGGTGGGAGGGAGTTAATCAGGTACTTCAAATCCAACGCGACGAAGAGACGGTGCCAGCCGAAGTGCAGGAATTGCTGGAACAACGGGCCGCAGCAAGAGCCGCCAAGGATTGGCGGCTAAGCGATACGTTCCGGGATAAGATCGCTGAGTTAGGCTGGGGAGTGAAAGACACTAAAGACGGTCAGAAGCTGACGAAGCTCGTGAAATGAGGCCTGGTTCGTTTTTTCTGAATATGCGACCTGCACGAGCCGCCCGATATCTCAGTGGCCGCCATTTCCACGCGCCCCATCGGGAGGGGAGCCGCTTTGTAGTTAGGCAGTGCTATCGGTTGGCAACAGGCGGCTCCCGCGATTAGCCCAGCGCAGTGCTTTCACTCGGCGCGTCTCCGTTCCGACGGCAAACGGTCCTCACAGAGCCGATAGAACTGCGCAGCCCGGGGGCCATTCTCGGGAGGCGCCTGCTGCCAGTTGACAGACCTGCCAACTTACAAAGCGCCTCCCCTCCCATTTTTGGCGGCCTCGACGCCGTTCACGCAGCGCCGCCACACTCCTCATTGAGCATCCGCCGGCAACATCCGGCCATGCTTCCACTTCGGCTTCGGCCAAGAAAAGTTCATCCGGAATCCCTCTCGCAAGGTCAGTCCGCGAAGTTCGAGTCTCGGATCGAAACGATCCGGCGGTGTAGCTGGTATCGTCCACGGTCCAGCGAGTTCGCCTTCCGCTGGAACCCAAACCTTGAGTCCGGAGTAAGTCAGTTCCGAAACCATGGGAACGGGTTCACCCACAAAGTTAGGAAATCGTTCCGGCTCCTTGAGTAGCCGTACGAACCCATTCACCGAATCGAGCAAAAGTAAGCCGGCAATAACGACGGCCAAGAAAACTCGAGCAAAGCGGTTGACGTTCTCCCGGCCAGCGAATGCCAGATAAGCGACGTCAGCGGCCAGAATCCAAAGCGTACCTTCGGCGAACCTGGGATCCGGCGCGGTTTCAAACCAGAACAGAACGGAAAGGATAACAGGGCCTACTAGCAACCCCCACCGCCACCACGAATCCATGCGATAGAGCCAAGGACGGGTGACGGCAACAATCATCAGCCCAGCAGCGGCCAGCAGCGCAGATTTTCGAAAGATCGAACCGCCCAGGGTAGTAGCTACCCAAGGCCAAAACCAACTAACGTCTTTCAGTACCAAGTTTGCATCCTGGTAGGGCGCCCGGCCCCAGCTTAGAATCCAATTTTTCTCCACTAGCGCCTTCTCGGCTGGTACCGCCCAATCGAAATTGATGCGTCCAAGGTCCGACGGATAGAATGGATAGCCGCTTGTGATATAGCCGCGGCATAACCACGGCGCCGAAAACACACAGACCATTATCAAGCCCGCAAAAATCAACTTAAGGCGGCGCCCCTGGAAAAAGACAATCCCTGTTGCTACACCGGTAGCGACTATTCCAAGGACGGCGTAGGAGAGCTTGAACGTCAGAACCAGAGCTCCGGCCATCAGACAGGTGAGAAATGCTCCTACTTGCCTTTCTGGGGCGGGCTCTTGAATCACCTCCCGTAGATGCCAAGCCACTAGAAGCGCCAGACCAGCGCCGGCCACATCAGGTTGGGGAGAGGAAAAACAATCCGAGAAGAGTAACCGAAACCCTAAAACGAAAAGGAGACACGCATAGATTGAACCTGGAGTGAAGAATTCTTTGGGGCGCAGCCTCACTCTCTGCAGAAGCGCGGCACAGACCGACAGAATAATCGCGGGGTTTACATACTCCCTGGCGATCTCTATCCCAAACGGCCAGCCGAATAGCGCCGCTAACGGATGCAGCGCGCTATTGAATCCGAGTCTCCCGTGAAGATTGGCCAGGCCGGGCACCGATCCAAAGTCGGCGACCCAGCGTATCGCCGCCAGATGGTAGAGCAATGTATCGTGACAAAAACCGTTGGTGAGAGCATTTGCCGCCCCCAGAACCAGGCAGCCCGCCAGAAGTACGGGATTACCCGCTTGCGTATTGCGGATGGCATCACCGAGCACTCCAAGGAATGCGCGCCACCTCGTCACCGCCGCGATTGTCACGATCAGAATCAGCGCCACGTTTGCCCAAGGCATCAGGCCGCCGAACAAACTCCAGGTCTCGGCAAAAGCCACCGCCAAGAATAAACCCGGCAAAGCGAAATCGGGGAGAGTGAGCGGCCATCGAGCACAAGCTGGCAGGATCGCCATCACCGACGCACCGGCGAAGATCAATTCCGCTATGAGGAACAATTCAATGCCGATGCTCTTAACCATCGGTTCGTAGTGCGTCATCATCGACGCCAGCCATGGCTCCATAGAGTTCGTTTTCGGGTGGTGAGCCGATTTGTCAAGATGCAGAAGAGACCAGCTTTTCTTTTCTGTTCCCGCCTCCAGCCCTCGGCTATCCTATCCAGATGACTTTCCGTGCAGCGGATTTTCTCGATCTCTCCCACACCGAGCACGCCTCGTTATTCCAAGATTCGATGCCGGTCTGGGAAGCATTGAAACAGATCGGCGACTATCTAAAGCGTTCACTCCAACCAAGTATGAACGGCGAGATCTTGGGTGCTCCTTTCATTGGGGAACGCGTGGTTATCGGCTCAGGAACTACGATCGAACACGGCGCCACCGTGCTTGGTCCAGCCTGGATAGGGAACCACTGTCAGATTCGTTCCGGCTGCTACATCCGAGAAAATGTCATCATAGGTAACGGCGTTGTACTGGGTAATTCTTGCGAGTTTAAGAACTGCGTCATTTTCAACAACGCGGAGATTCCGCACTTCAATTACGTCGGCGATTCTATCCTCGGCTACAAAGCGCATCTCGCCGCCGGTGTCATCCTCTCCAACGTCCGCTTGGACCGGATGGAAATATCGGTCAAATACCAGACCGAGAGGTTTGCAACCGGGCTCAAGAAGTTTGGAGCTATTGTCGGCGACAGAGCCGAAATCGGCTGCAACTCGGTGATCAGTCCCGGCTCGCTTATCGGTCGTGGCTCATTAATCTATCCTCTAACTCATTTCAGTGGAGTACTGGCCGAAAACACCATCCTGCAGAGTCATCAAAACTTGCGGACGATCGCCCGAGAGAGCTTATCCTGAACTCCAGCACTTCTGAACGACTGAACTCCTGCTACTGCTTGACTCCTTTTCTCTTCAATAGCTCCTCGTACACCTCTTCGATGCGGCGCATTTGTCTTGGCGGCGAAAACTCATTTTCCATCAACTGCTCGGCGGCGGAACACATCGCTTCGATGCGGCCGCCAGAATTGAAGAGCGAATGAATCGCCTCCGCCCATTCGCTCTCATCCGCTTCGGCACGTAGCAACAGCGACTCTTTTTGCAGCCGGCTCCGTTCGGCATTGGTATTGACGATGGCGGTGGGAACCCGATGGGAGAATGCTTCCAGGGCGACCATAGGTAGATCTTCGAGATCGGAGGTCAGGACTAGCAGGGCGATTTCGGCAAAAAACCCGTTGAGATTAGGAATGACTCCCGGCCAGATGATTCGTTCCGTCAAGCCAAGCTGTTGGGCCTCCGCTTTCAAAGCCAGGCTCAGCGGCCCGTCCCCCGCAAGCACAAAAGTGTACGTTGGATCCAGCTTGGTCAAAGAACTCGCTAATTTTAGAAATCTCGAGAAATTCTTCCAAGCGACAAACCGGCCGGCGGCCCCAATTAACTTCGGCTTCGGACTCCGCACAATCTTCGGTGGCCGCGCTACGGCGTTTTTTAACAGCCGGATCTTGTTCGCCGGAACTTTTTCTCGCCGCACCAAATTATCTTGGATGGTCGTCGAAATGACGAGAATCAGATCGGCACAACGATTCGCCAGACCGTCCCACCAACGAACCGGAGCCCAGTCAAAACGGAATCGATCATAAGAATGATCATGAGAGATGATCACTGGCACCGCGAAAAGTCTGGCTAAAATCTTGCCTGTCCAGTTCGAGACGAATAAGTGACAATGGACCACATCAAAACGCTGGGAGGCGATCAGCCAGGGTAAGGTGAGGCAGTAGACTGGTAACCATCTAAATGGTGATAGACAGGTCACAGGACAGCCCAGCGCCTTAATTTGCGGCAGAAATACGCTACCGGCATTGCCGTGGCACGCCGCCAACACCAGCTCGTACCTGGTCCGGTCACTGTATTCAAGAAACTGGCACAACGCCGTTTGCGCTCCGCCCAAATCGAAGCTGTCAATCAGATGCAGAACCCGAATTTTACGCTCCATGCTCCGCGTGAAAGAGACGGTAATAGGTGCGGGCACGGCGGCCGATGGCCAGCATACCCAAACGGAATAGGGTAAAGGGTAGCCACGGTTCTTGGCGAAACATCGGCAAAAAAATTGTCGCTGCCCGGCTCAGCTTTCGATTGAGAACCTGCACCATGATATCCGTTGCTGCGCATTCCCGGCGCCATTGCCGCAGAACCGTACGCTGCTCGCCGGTAGTGCTCGGATCCGCCAACAGACTGGTTACTATGGTCAGGCCCTCGTGTTGCGCTTGAGAAAGCGTGGCGTTCCCAGCATTCATGGTTAACGAACCGTCATGCCAGCGATACCGGTAAAGGATCTTTGCGACCGGCGCATCGGGAATATTCGCCAAAGCCGCTCGCAACAGCAGATCACGATCGGAAGCCAGACGATACGCCAAATCAAAGCGACCGACTTTATCGAAAACCGAGCGCCGAAATATCCGGGCATTGATATTTGGAAAACCTAAGGTCACGTTCCGAAAGTTAAGCTGATTTTGCTTAGGATCATCGTAACAGTGCATTTTGATTTCCCTGCCGGCGCCGGTTCGCCGAAAGATTTCGCATCCGCCCGATATAATTTGTGTTCCCAACGCATTTCGGAAGAGCTCGCGACTTAACGCCAATGTGCCCGGCGCCAATAGATCATCGCTATTCAGAAAAATGACCGCATCGCCGGTGGCTCGGTCCAATCCTTTGTTGAACGCATCATAGACACCTCGATCCGGCTCCGAAAGCACTTGGAGATGTGGATAGCGTCGAACGATATCGAGCGTCTTATCGGTGGAGCCGCCGTCTATTATCCAGTGTTCCAGATTGTCGTATTTTTGAGCGAGAACACTCTCGATGGTTTCCGCAATAAACTTTTCCCGATTTAAGCAAGCAGTGATGACGGTGAATCGCATTCAGGCGGTGGAGCAGCTCTGCCGGCAAAGCTACCCCTACATTGATGCACCTTCCCTAACACGAGCATCGTTAGAATCAAATCAGGGCCAAACCATTGGTAGAGCAAGGCTCCCGATTGGCTGAAAAGCGTTCGCAGGGCACGAGAGCGTTTCACGCCCGAACGTCTATGCGCTGGTAGGGCGAGGCTCCCTCGAATTTCTTAACCCAATCGCAAAGAGGCTGATGCACGGGTATCTGCATCGCCCCGGCCATGAAGCGCGCCGAGCCGCTTCACCCCCGACTCTCCACCTCGCGTTTGTCGGCCTAATGAAGAAAGCGCGCCGGCGACCCCAGTCCTGTTGGAACATCGTGGGACAACGGCTCGGCAGCCAATAGACAAAGGGCGATGCAGATACCCATGCATCAGCCCCTTTTGCGAACGGGGTTCAGAAATTCGAGGAACCTCGCCCTACCGCGCCGGAATCATCCCAGTCTGCCGCGCATAATTAAAAATGCCCCCGGCTTCAATAACCGGCCGCACATCGCCCATCGGCTTCAGTGCGAAAGTTCGGTCAGCTACCGTGATCGTGTCGTTGTCAAAATCAACAGTGGCAATATCACCGGTGCGGCAAACATCGATCAATCGCTCGCGTGATTCGTACGGATAAAGTTCGCCGGTGGCCACGCTGTTACGGAAAAAGATCCGGGCGTATGATTCGGCGACTATCGCTTTCACACCGGCTGCACCCAGCGCGATGGGAGCATGTTCCCGAGAGCTGCCGCAGCCGAAATTTCTTCCGGCAATCACGATCTTGAATCCAGCTTCCGTTCTGCCTTCCGGCACAAAAGGAATCGGATATAGCTCATCCGGAAGACCGAGCATGGCGTACGAACCGAGCTTCTTATATTCCTCCGAAATCGTTGGGACCAAGGTCAGATACTGGGCAGGAATAATTTGGTCGGTATCGATATTATCGCCGACTACATAAACCGGGCTGGTCACTGTTTTAGCCATAAAACCAAGAGTGAAATCATGGGTTCGCAGGAATGACCGCAGCTAACTCAAGAACTCCCGAGGGTCGGTGACATGCCCGGTCAACGCTGACGCTGCCACCGTATAAGGACTCGCTAAGTATACTTTGGCCTCCTTGCTTCCCATACGCCCAGGAAAATTTCGGTTAGTTGCACTGATACAGGTTAGTGGTGCATTCAGCCGGGCAAAGGTATCGGTTGGTCCCCCGAGACAGGCCGCACAAGATGCGTTCTCCGTCATCTTCACACCAGCGTCGACCAACACATCCCACACCGATTGAGTGTCCCAGCGGGTCTCTTTCAGTTCCTGCACCACATCAGAAGTCGCCGGCACGCCGTAGGTGTCGATCTTAACCTGGCGCCCTTTCACCACCTTAGCGAAAGCCACGAAATCACTGGTCTTACCACCCGTGCATGACCCAATGTAGGCCCGATCGAGCTTCACTTTTTCTAGCTCTCTGGCCAACGCACGGTTCCCGGGGTTCGGATGCATCGCCACCGTCGGTTCCAGCTTGGACAAGTCGTAGACCTTATCGAAAATGAAATTTTGATCCTTATCGAGTTCCGCCGGCTCATAGTCCGCCTTCGTTCCATTAACGCTGGTCCGTTCACGCACGTAGTCGTGAGTGGCTTTGTCTGCTGGAAAAATCCCGTTTTTGGCGCCGGCTTCGATCGCCATGTTAGCGATGGTCATGCGGTCGTCCATCGTCAACGAACTGACCCCCGGCCCTTCCCATTGCATCGCCCGATAAGTGGCTCCATCAAACCCGATATCGCCGATCACCCACAAAATGACGTCCTTGGCCATTACCCCGGGAGGCATTTCGCCTTCCAAATAAAACCGCATCGTCTCCGGCACCTTCACGAGCAGCTTGCCGATCCCCAAAATAAATCCGCCATCGGTGTTCCCGATACCAGTGGCAAACTCGCCAAAAGCGCCCGCCATGCAGGTATGTGAATCCGTACCGAATAAAACTTCGCCCGGACGAGCATGTCCCAACCGCGGTAAAGCCGTATGGCAGACTCCCTGATAGCGATTTCCATACTGACGCTTTAGCTGGCCCACGACGGTATCAAACTTCCATGAGCCGTTCGGATCATCGATGACGTCATAGAAGTAGGGCAGCCCCTGCTCTTTCGCGAAGTCGCGGAGAATGTCCACGTTCCGGTTAGAAAGCTTGTCAGAGGTGAAAATATAGTGGTCCGGGATGATCACAATTTTTCGCGGATCCCAAACCTTCGCGTCTTGTCCAAACTCCCTCTTGAACACTCCGATGCTTCCTGGCCCGCACACATCGTGCGTGAGCAAAATGTCGGTTTCGACCCAAACATTATCGCCGGGTTGCACCCGTGGGCGTCCGCTCGCTCTCGCCAAAATTTTTTCGGTCAACGTCATATAAAGAGGAGTGAAGCTTTGCTCGACCAATCCCCGAGATCAAGCGGGAAACCACAACTTATTTGTGAAAAATCCGCTATCCGGCGCCGAGCGTGGTCCTCTATGAGCATGTTACTCTCGCAGTGGCCGGAAAGTAATCAGTGGGAGGGGAGCCGCCTCCCTGGTTCACCTCTAGACCTGCGACACTACAAAGCGGCTCCCTTCCCACTGATCACTGATTACTGCTTACTTTGCGCCACCTCTGACATCTCGGCACCCTCCCTGCCCGGCACCAACACAAGAAGCGCTCCTGGGCGGACAGCAAAGTGGACGGGCGTGCTCCCGATGGCTCGCCCGTCAACATGCACCGGCAACCGGCTCCGGGAAAAAACCTCGAGCCATCGACTCTCGAATGTTTCTATCTTCGGATGAAGCCGATACACACCCCGGCTAATCGACCACAGGTGGAGCGCTAACTCCCGTTTACTGAAATCTCGATACACCGCGATCGTTAGCAGGCCGTCATCAATCTTTGCGCCGGGGCACACCGTAAGATTTGTTCCGTAGAACGGCCCGTTAGCAACCGCCACGAAAGAACATCGCAGCCGGATGCGATCCTTGGATTTGCGGAAGCGTCTGCGCCGGCGCCCGATTGGGACCTGGCCTCGGAACGAGGCTTGGTAAGCTTGGTTAAGCGTGCGATCAAACCTTAGCACGACCGAGGTTTGCTGATGAGCGAACACCGTTCGTAAAGCTTGGAAGATTGCCAAAAACCGGCCACGTTTAATCTCTTCACCGATGGGAAACATCTCGGCATCAACGCCGACCCCGGCAGCTTCGAAAAAGTAATTCACTTCGTCGGCAACCCCGATATCAACCCGAACCGGCGATCCATTTTCGATAACGGCAGACGCGGCTAACGGATCCGCGGGCAAACCGAGACTAAGCGCGAGATTGTTGAAAGTGCCCAACGGAACAATCGCTAAAGGAATATTGGCTCCTAGCAACTGGGATGCGACCGACCGGACAGTGCCATCTCCGCCTGCCACCACCACCAGTTCCGGCCGGCGATCAAGAGCCAGCCGAACTTTCTCCGCCATAACCGCCTCTTTGTCGACAGCTAGCTCCTCGACAGCCGGGATCGAAGCATGAATACGTTCGCGCACCAAAGCCAGCGCCTGCTCGCTGGCTTTCCCGCTCAAGCGGTTGTAGAAAAAGACAGCGCTGCCGTAACGACCCATTTTTGGAGGTGGCTAACCGTGCGTGGGAGATACCTGGGCGAGTTGGCTCGAAGTAATCAGTAATCAGTAATCAGTAATCAGTGTTAAAGTCTCCGGACACTTCTGTACTGATTACTGACACACTGATTACTGATGGCTCTTGACTAGCAGATTAGGATGAAAGTGAACCTAAGATGCTCAAGGGCAGTAAGATAAGTCGATATCGGATTTTAAAATTGGTAGATTGTTACTG